>JACCDO010386311.1_pt1 | contig 18339 bp, 13 predicted proteins | sample 7446101 | NCBI WGS metagenome assembly JACCDO01 (sample SAMN15323440, study PRJNA562643) | freshwater metagenome | isolation source: river surface water | place: USA:Blue River Watershed | collected 2017-08-16 | reverse complement strand
CGCTCCCGCGAGACTTGAGCCGATCCGCGAATAATGGACGGCGCGCGCGGGGCCCCGGCTGGAGCCGTCCATCGAAAAGACCGCTGCCTTCACGAGCGTGGGCCCGTCGATCATGATTGGTTCTGAGTAACGAGGTGCCGCGGCGTCGGGATCGCGTAGCCCGGCGCCTTCGCTGGCCGGAGCCAGTACGTACCGGATCACCTGACCCGGGGCGGCGCCGGTGAGGGTCAATTCGAAGGCGGTGTTCGCGGGTCCGGACCCGCGCGAGAAGGTAACCGTTTGCGCGATGCCGTTTGGGTGTGCGGCGGAATTGCCCGCGCCGGGCGTAGGGCGTTCGAGGTACATCGCCACGCCGTTGGGTGGTGAGCCGGCAGGCCCGAATGACACGTCCACTCTCTGCGGCGGGAATCGTGGAGTGAATTCGGTCAGTGGCGCGCCACCCTCAGGCGGCACCAACGCAAGGTATTCGCCCTCGGCGTCGAGGGAGAAGTCGGCATGCATTTGCAAGGTGGGGTCGCGCCGATCCTTCCCGGAGGCGAAGATGAGGAGATAGCCCCTCGGAGGCAGAATCACTTCCGGAAACCGCCATTTCATCCGGTTCGCCGGGCTGTCCGTCAGAAACCAACCTCCGAGGCTGATGCTGACCGGATCCGGGTTGTGGATCTCGATCCAGTCGGACGTGTCACCGTCCTCGTCGACGATCCCCGCTCGATTGGAGGCGAGAAACTCGCTGATCACCGGACCGGCGCGGCTCGTGACAGGGAGCGTCGCGAGCATCAGCACGGCTCCCGCCCAGCTGATACCGAGGCCCGTTGCCCGTTTCGCCATTCCCTACGATCGCTCGGGCGAGCCCGGTTCCAAGCCGGGTGGGTCGGTCATTCGACGGATCAGCGATTGAACCGCCCCTGGCGGCCCCGGCGGGGCAAACGGACGCTAGCGCGTACCGGCCTTGCGCGTCCGGCCGGGGTGCCTGGCGGTACCTGTGTTTTCCCTGCGGTCCAACTCCTCCAGGTAACGCAGAATCTTCTCCTGAACCTCTCGCGTCAGCCGCGAGTCCGGCTGTGCAAGATCCTCGCGAATAAGCGCTTGAACATAACCGGAGACCGAAAGCCCCTTGGCTGACGCCCGCTCCTTGGCCTGAGCCAGGAGTTCGGGAGGGAAGGAGATTCCTTGGGTCGTGTTTTCGCGAGGCATGAAGGTCGTAAGTAGCAGTAAGGGCGCGCGGTCGCAAAAATAATATTCCTTGACCACTCTGCCAACGGTCAGCAACCCGAGCTGCAAAATGCCTGGAAAAATGAATCTCGCGGCGCCGGCCGGTGGCCGGGTGGCGCTGCCCTCCCGCTTGGCGGAAATCGCTGAACTCAAGGCCGCCGCGACGGATGCCGATCTGGCTGGCTACGTGCACCAATTGGTGAAGCGGGACGTCTCCCGTCCCGTAAAAGCGGCTAAGACGACACGATCGGATCGCGTGCAGAGCTAGCACCTCGTCGCGTTCGTGCTCGGGCATAGAAGCGAAGTCCAGCCGGCACCTACGATGTGGCTGCGGCTGCAGCCGCGGAGAATTCAAGAAAGCCCGTTGGCCGTCTTCGGACCCGGAGGAAGACTCGGCTGAGCCGTCGCTCACGCCGAAACGGCGAAACGCCCCACGGGCTTCCGCCGAAGGCTGCGTCGACACGTCCGCGGGAGCACCCGCAGCCACAGGGGGAGCTGCGCTTCCGATCAGAAACAACCTTCGGTTGATCCGGCGGACATTTTTTCAGAACGGCCGCACCTACGATGTGGCTGCGGATGTAGCCGCGGAGAATTCACGAAAGCCCGTCGGCCGTCTTCGGACCCGGAGGAAGACCCGGCTGAGCCGTCGCATACGCCGAAACGGCGAAACGCCCCAAGGGCTTCCGCCGAAGGCTGCGTCGACAAGTCCGCGGGAGCACCCGCAGCCGTATGAGCCTTGGTTCCGTTCGACAGGATGAGTCCTGCTCAGCGCAGCGACTTTAGATGCGCGAACAGGTCGCTTACCTGCTCCGCGGGCAGTGCCTCCAGCAGGCCATCAGGCATCAGTGAACGCCGCAGGTAAGCGGCCTCGCGGATCGCGCTGCGCGGCACGACACGATCCGTGGAGCCCGGCATCCGCAGCACGATCGCATCCGGCCTTTCCTCCGCCAGGAATCCCTCCTGCACGGCGCCGTCCATCGTGACGACGCGGTGGACGCGGTAGGCGCTTTCCATCGCCGCGCTCGGCGTGAGGAGATTTCGCAGGAGCGCCTCGACGCCCGTGAGTCCAACACCGTCCAGCGCCGGGCCGATCTGGCCGCCCTTGCCGGCCTGTTGATGGCAAGCGAGGCACGTCGCGGTGAAGATCTCGCGTCCGCGGGCGGCGTCGCCGCGAGCGTTGGCGATCGTGCGGTAGCGCCGGAACTTGTCCTCCTGCGCGGAGGCTTCCGCTGGCGTGAGCAGCGGGGGAGCGTCGGTCGAGAACTCCACCCGGGCGCCGCCGTGCAGCGATCCCCAGTCGCTGCCCGCGAATACTTGGGCGAGAGCCGAGGGCCGCGCCGGGTCGTTCGCGTGCGTGCGATCGAAGCCCGCGCGGATCTCAGTCGCCGAGCGCGCCTCATTCCAAACGCGGAACTCCGCGATCCAGCCCGCCGTGCCGCCGTCACGGGGCGTTGTGCGGCCCACGTCGAGCCCGAGGTAATCACCCGTGTCCGTCTTCGTCCCCGTCGCGTCCAGTTCGCCGTTCAGGTAGAGGCGGAAGACTCCGCTGCTGTCGCGGGAGAGCGCGAGATGCGTCCAGACGCCGGGCGTGATCCTGCGGCGCGCCGCGACGACGTCGCGCAGCGTGCCGCCCAACCAGAGCCGCGGCTGACCGCCGTGGAAGTTGAGGTCGAAGCGCCCCGGCGCGGCGAGCAGACCGTCGTGATTGGAGATCGGGGCCTCGAGCTTGAACCAGCACTCGACCGTGAAGGCGCCGCGCAGCGCGATCTGCGTTGTCGCGTAATCGGCGTCGGCGCCGCCCAGCCGCAGCGCCCGCAGACCCTCCGCGCCCAGCTTAGCGGCCAACGCCGCCAATCCGGCGTCGTCGGGCCGCAGGACGCGCAGGCGATCGAGTGTGACCGGGCCGATGTCGCCGGCCGGCAGGCGTCCGGCGGCGAGCTGGGCCGCGATCGCCGCCGCGCCGGCGGGCGTGCGGGAGAGGTGCTCGAGGGCCCGGCCGCGCCCGCCGACGCTGAGGGCGGGCAGGATCCGGGCCAGGGTCGCCGGGCCGGCGGGATCGCGCGTCGCGGCGAGGGTGGCGATGAGTTCGTCGCCGATCAGGGCCGAGGGGCTGCGGGCCAGCAGGGCAGCCAGCTGGCCCGCCAGCCCCTCGCCCATCTCGCGCAGCGCCCGCAGTGCGGCGAGCGAGGCGGGCGTGGCGCCGCCTTCCCGTTCCACGAGGCGCTGCAGCGGTTCGGCCAAGGTCCGCAACCGGAAGGCGCCCGCAACCTCCGCGCCGAGCACAACGTCCTCCGCCCCGGGCGCGGCAAGCAGCGGGCCGGCGGCGGCGGCGAGGTCCGCGGCGAGCGGTGTGGGGTCGATGCTCGTGCGGAGCGCGAGCAGCGCCCGCAACACGCCGGATCGGGAGCCGGCGTCTGCCAGGGCACCGGCAAGGACCCCGCGCACGGCCGGCTCGCCGAAGTTGCCCGCGAGGATGCGAATCTCCTCGTCGCTGAGCGGACGGCTCAAGTTGCCGGCGAGCCGCGCTAGCCCGAGGGCCGATTCGCGGCCTCCGAGCGCGAGGGTCGCTAGCATGCGGTTTTCTACGGGCAACGCCGCGCCGGCCGGTGAACCCAGCATCTCGCGGGTGGCGGCGGGATTCCGTTCCATCGCCCAACGCGCGAGGTAGCGTTCGAAGTCGCGCTCGTACTTCACCCAGACGTCGGCCTCCGCCCCGAGCGGAGCCGCGCCGAGCCTGGCCGCCACCGCCATGACGCGCGGGCCGGCGCCGGCCACGCGGCGGAGCGCGTCGCCCACAGCGGCGCGCACGGTGGGATGGGGGTCCGCGGCGAGCGGTGTCGCTAGGGAAAGAAAGTTTTCCTCGTCGCCTGCCTGCGGCGCGAGCCGAGCGGCCTCACGGCGCCGAGCCGGATGGGCATCCGCCGCTAGCTTTGCGAGGAGCGCCGGTGCGGGTGCGTTAAGGCCTTCCAAGGCCCAGAGAGCCGCCAGGCGGCGATCGAGGTTGGCAGTCCGGTCGGCCGCGATGGCGGCCAGTTGTGGGGCAAGTCCGGCGGCGCGGCGGTCGGTGATCTCGAGCCAGGCGAGTCGCGAAACGAGCGCATTGGCGTGCCCCAGCTGGGCCAGCAGCGCGTCGTCGGCCAGTCGCGTGAGGTCAGGCGGCGCGATTCGCGGCTGGTCACGGTGTCGCACGCGCCAGATGCGGCCGCGGGCCTTGTCGCGGTCCGGATGCGTGCGGGGCACTTCGTTGTGCGAGATGATCTTGTTGTACCAGTCGACGATGTAGAGGGCGCCGTCGGGTCCGAACGCCATCGCGACCGGTCGGAACCAACGATCGTCGGTGGTGAGGAAGTCGGGCGCCTTCGCGTAGCGGTAACGCGGCCCGTCGGGCGAGGCGGTCACGAGCTGGATCGCGTTGGTGATCGGGTTGGCGAGGTAGAAGACGCGGGTCCCGGGCGCGATGGCGCCGGCCGGCGTGCGAAAAAGGCCGTCGGCGTCCTCCGCCAGTGCGAGGCCGCTCAGGCCGGTGCCGCCCATCTGGGCGGGTGCGAGCGGCGCTGGCATGAGCGGCTGGTACGGGCGGAGCAGGTCCTTGGAACCGGTGCGTACCCAGATCCCGGGTGCGTAGGGAATGACCGGATACCCCTGGTCGTTGGCTTCCTGGAGGAAGGTCTCCCCCTCGCGGCCGGTGACGAGTCCCCAGATGTTGTTCGGCCCCGCGGTGAGGTTCTCGAAGGCCGAGCCGTCGGGCCGGAAACGCCCGAGCTTGCACTGGACGAAGGGCACCTCGGACGAGCCGTCGGCGAACGTCTTGCCGTCGGGGCGGCGCACCTTGGAGGTGTTGAAGAGTCCCTGCGCCACGAAGATCCAGCCGCCCGGCTGGCGCAGGAACTGGTGGGGAAACAGGTGCGAGTCCTGCGTGCCGAATCCCGTGAGCACCACTTCGTGGCGGTCGGCCCGACCGTCGCCGTCGGTGTCGCGGTAGAGGCGGATGTCGGGGCCGTACTGGACCAGCGCTCCGTCGCGGAAGGGCTGCACGCCGAGCGGCATCACGAGGCCGTCCGCAAAGACCCGCGGCGGTCCCGGCGACGCCGCGTGCGGTTCGTCGAAGACGAGCACCCGGTCACGGCCGCCGCGGGCGAAGAGCGCGTCTGACTCCGCCTTGTTCTCGTTGGCGTCGACCGGGTATTCGAACGCGGTCATCGTCCAGAGGCGCATGCGCGCGTCCCACGCGAGACCGATGAACTTGCCCGCGCCCGGGGATTCGGCGGCGACGAGTTCCACCTCGAAGCCCGCCGGTACGCGGAACGATGCCCTTTGCTGTTCGGGGGAGAGCGGCTCGGAGGTGAGCGCGTTGTAGCTGATGTCACGCCCGGTCTTCGTCGCGGCCGGTGCGGCCTTGGGGGCGGGGGAGCCGGGTGCGACGGGTTGGGCGGGCGAGACGGAGGCTGATTTCTTCTTGGCGTTCTTCTCCTTGGGTGGCGGCGGGGGAGGAAGTCCGACCTGCGCCCACGTGACGGCGCCGGGCGTGGGCGGCAGTTCCTCGATGACGACGTCCTTCACCTGGACCAGGGCCATGCCGCCGCTGTGGATCTGGATGCCGATGAGACCATCGGCGGCGATGCGCGGCTCGGCCTCGGTGTAGTCGAGGGCGGGCACGCCGTTGATCCATGAGCGGATGCGCGGGCCCTCGGCGCGGATGCGGTATTCGTTCCAGTCGCCCTTGCGCACGGCCGTGTTCACGGCGGCGGGGTCGGCGGGCTCGGCGATGACGCGCCGGCGGCGGGACTCGTCGTAGAGCTTGCCCCACCAACCTTCGCCGGCGTCGACCTGGTAGCCGGCCATCTCGGTGTGGTTGGGCACGCGCAGGCTGCGGATCTGGACGCCGCTGTTGATCATGCCGGTGTTCGGCACGCCGGTGAGCTTGAGGCGGAGGCGCAGCTCGAAGTTCTGGAACGAGCGCGCGTGGGTGAGGAAAAAGTTCCTGGGCACCTTCTCGGTGAGGGAGCCGCCGGTGAGGCAGCCGTCCTGGACGCGCCACCACTGCGGGTCGCCGTCCCAGCCGGCGAGGGTCTTGCCGTCGAACAACGCTTCAGGTGCGGCGCGGAGCGCCGTCGTGAGCAAAAGCAGGGCCGTGAGGCCGCGAAGGGGTCTGGTCTTCATGGGGTGCGGCGAGCGTGGGCGACGCTTCGAAGGGGTGAAGACGGAAATCGCGCCGCGCGGTGGCCGCCAAGTTTTTGGTGGAAATGCCGCCCGCCGTGGGCTTATTCGCCCACTTCGAAAAAAAGTGAGAGACCTTTCCGTTCCCTCCCGCGACGCGGCCGCCGGCCGCGCGTCCTGACCGCCGATGAACATCGCCGAAGTCACCGCCAAGGCCCGCGTGCTCATCGAGGCGCTTCCCTACATCCAGGATTTCCGCGGCTCCACGTTCGTCGTGAAGTACGGCGGCAGCTTCATGGATGATCCCGACCCGAAGGCGCGGTCGCGCGTCGCCTACGACATCGCGTTCCTCGCGGCCTGCGGGATCAATGTCGTCGTCGTGCACGGCGGCGGCAAGGCCATCACCCGCGCGATGGAGGGGTCGGGCCTCAAGGCGTCGTTCGTCAACGGCCTGCGCGTCACCGACGAGGCGACCATCGCGGTGGTGAAGCGCACGCTCGATGAGGTGGTGAACAAGGACGTCTGCGCCGCGCTTGCCTCCGCCGGCGCCAATCCGCACGGCCTGCCGGGCGACTCGGTGCTCGTCTGTCAGAAACTCACCGTCGACGACGACGGCAACCCGGTCGATCTCGGCTACGTCGGCGACGTCACCGAGGTGAAGGTGAAGCTGATCAAGAAGGACATCGCCGAGGGCCTGATGCCGGTGATCTCGCCGGTGGCGGAAGGGCTCGACGGCAAACCCTACAACGTGAACGCGGACCTCGCGGCCGGCCGCGTGGCCAGCGCGTTGCGCGCCCGCCGGCTGGTCTACATGAGCGACGTGCCCGGCCTGCTCGCCAACCCGTCGGATCCCGAGTCTCTCATCTCGACGCTTAAGACCGGTCAGGTGGAGGAGCTGAAGCGTCGCGGCGTGATCGACAAGGGCATGCGGCCCAAGGTGCAGAGCGCGGTGCGCGCGCTGCAGGAGGGGGTGCAGCGGGTGCACTTCATCGACGGGCGGCTGCCGCACTCTCTGCTCCTCGAGATGTTCACCGACCGCGGCATCGGCACCGAGATCGTGCAGGGCTGAGCCGCCCGCCCCGCCACGCCATGAGCGAGCCCTCCCTCGTTCGGACCAGCACGGCCGAACTCTACGACGCGCACGTGATGCGCAATTACGCGCGCGCGGCCCTCACCCTCGTGCGCGGCGCCGGCAGCCGCGTGTGGGACGACGCCGGCACGGCCTACCTCGACTTCACCTCGGGCATCGCGGTCAACGCGCTCGGCCACGCGCATCCCCGCTGGGTTGCCGCCGTGCAGCGCCAGGCGGCTGAGCTTGCCCACGTCAGCAACCTCTTCCGCCACCCCAACCAGGGCGAGCTGGCGCGGCGGATCATCGGCCATGCCGGTCCAGGGCGGGTCTTCCTCTGCAACAGCGGAGCCGAGGCCAACGAGGGCCTGATCAAGCTCGCGCGGCTGCACGGCCGGCGGAAGTCGGGCGGCGAGGAGGCGCGGCGCTACAAGGTGATCTGCGCGAAGAACGCGTTCCACGGCCGGACGTTCGGCGGCATGAGCGCCACGCCGCAGGAGAAGATCCAGGGTGGCTTCCGCCCGCTGGTGCCCGGCTTCGCGTTCGGCGACCTCAACGACCTCGCCTCCTTCGAGGCCCTCGTCGACGACACGACCGCGGCGATCTTCGTCGAGACCATCCAGGGCGAGGGCGGGATCATGCCCTGCACCCCGGAATTCCTCCGGGGCCTGCGCCGGCTCTGCGACGAACGCGGCCTCCTGCTCATGCTCGACGAGGTCCAGTGCGGCATCGGCCGCACGGGCAAGTTCTACGCCTTCGAGCACGCGGGCGTCACGCCCGACGCCATCGGCATGGCCAAGGGCCTCGGGGGCGGGTTCCCGATCGGAGCAATCTGGGCTCGCGAGCCGCATGCGGACCTCTTCCAGCCCGGCAGCCACGGCACGACTTTCGGCGGCACCCCGCTGGCCTGCGCCGCCGCCCTCGCCACCCTCGACGTCATCGAGCACGAACGGCTCATGGAGCACGTCGCCGCCTCCAGCGGGGTGTGGATCGAATCGCTGCGCGCCCTCGCGCGCGAATTCCCCTCCCATGTCGCCGGCATCCGCGGCCTCGGCTTCATGGTCGGTGTCCAGATGATTTCCGAGCCGGGCCCATGGCTGGCGCGTCTGCGCGAGCGAGGACTGCTCGCGGTGGCCTCGGGCCACAACGTCATCCGCCTACTGCCGCCGCTCAACGCGAGCGCCGCCGACCTCGCCCGGTCCGTCGAGATCTTCCGCGACTCCCTGCTCGCCGTGCCGGCGGCCTGACCCGACAGGGCCGGGTTGGGCGGCAGGGCGGGTGAACCGTTCCGCGGCTCCCGCCCGCCTCCCTCGGCAATCCAGCTCAGACGCGCGGGCCGCCCTGCGCGAGGTGACGCGCGCGGAGCCGCAGGCCGTTGAGGCGGATGAAGCCGCCGGCATCGCTTTGGTTGTACCAGCTTTTCACGCCCTCCATGGACGCCACGTTCATGTCGTAGAGCGAGTACTTCGACTTCCGGCCGCAGGTGATGATGTTCCCCTTGTAAAGCTTGAGGCGCACCGTTCCCGAGACGTGGCGCTGGCTCTCGTCGACCAGCGCCTGCAGGGCCTCGCGCTCCGGGGCGAACCAGAACCCGTAATAGACCAACTCGGCGTACTTCGGGATCAGCGAGTCACGCAGGTGCATCACCTCGCGGTCCATCGTCAGCGACTCCACCTGCCGGTGGCCGTGCATCAGGATGGTGCCGCCCGGGGTCTCGTACACGCCGCGCGACTTCATGCCGACGAAGCGGTTCTCGACGAGGTCGACGCGGCCGATGCCGTGCTTGCCGCCGAGCTTGTTGAGCACCTTCAGCACACCGGCGGGCGAGAGCCGCTTGCCGTTCACGGCGACGCAGTTGCCCTTTTCGAACTCGAGCTCGACGTACTCGGCCTTGTTGGGCGCATCCTCCGGCGAGACCGACAGCTTGAACATCCCCTTGTTGGCCTTGGTCGTCGGGTCGAACCACGGATCCTCGAGGATTCCCGCCTCGTACGAGATATGGAGGAGGTTGCGGTCCATCGAGTACGGCTTCTTCAGCGACGCCTCGACCGGGATGCGGTGCTTCCGGCAGTAATCGATCATCTCCGCGCGGCCCGGGAACTCATCCCGGAACTCCTCGATCTTCCAGGGGGCGAGGATCTGCAGGCGCGGGTTCAGCGCCATGTACGTGAGCTCGAAGCGGCATTGATCGTTGCCCTTGCCCGTCGCGCCGTGCGCCACGGTGTCGGCCTTCTCCTTGCGGGCGATGTCCACCTGCGCCTTCGCGATCAGCGGCCGCGCGATCGAGGTGCCGAGGTAGTACTGGCCTTCGTAGACCGCGTTCGCCCGCACCATCGGGTAGATGAAGTCGCGCGCGAACTCCTCCGTGAGGTCGAGCGTGTAGTGCCGGGCCGCGCCGGTCGCCCGCGCCTTGGCCGGAAGCCCCTTCAGCTCCTCTTCCTGGCCGATGTCGGCCGCGAACGTGATGATCTCCGCGTCGTAGGTCTCGCGGAGCCACTTGACGATGACGGACGTGTCGAGTCCGCCCGAGTAAGCCAGGACGATCTTCATGGTATGGGGAAACGTGCGGTGGGCAGGGGCCTCAGCGGCGGGCTGATTCCGCCAGCGCGGCGAGGATGGCCTTCTGCATGTGGAGGCGGTTCTCGGCCTGGTCGAAGATGATCGAGCGCGGGCCTTCCAGCACCTGCTCGGTGACCTCCTGGCCCGCGTGCGCCGGCAGGCAATGCATGAACAACGCGCCCGGCTTGGCGGCCGCGCAGAGCTCCTCGGTGACGCGGAACGGCGTCATCACCCGGATGCGTTCCTCGGTCTCCTCCTCCTTGCCCATGCTCACCCAGACGTCGGTGTAGATCACGTCGGCGTCCTTCACCGCCGCCCAGGCGTCGGTGGTGAACTCGTAACCGTTGGCGAAGCCCTCGTCCTTGAGCAGCTGGTTGAACTCCGGCGCGGCGTCGAAGCCCGGCGGACCCGCGAGCGAGATCTTCATCCCGAACAGGTTGGCGCCCATGATCCAGGAGTTGGCCACGTTGCAGCCGCGGTCGCCCACGAAGGCGATCTTGCGGCCCCGGAGCGAGGCGGTGAGGTCGCCGCCCGGCTTGGTCCAGCGTTCCGCCAGCGTGAGGGCGTCGGCGAAGATCTGACAGGGATGGAGCAGGTCGGTGAGGGCGTTGACGACCGGGATGCTGCCGCGGGCCGCCAGCTCCCGCACCTCGCCGTGGTCGTGGGTGCGGATGACGAGCCCGTGGATGTAGCGCGAAAGGACGCGCGCGGTGTCGGCCACGGTCTCGCCGCGGCCGAGCTGGATGTCGTTGCGGTTCAGGAAGAGCGGGTTGCCGCCCAGCTCATGGATGCCGACCTCGAAGGAGACGCGGGTGCGGGTGGAGGACTTTGAGAACAGCAGCGCCCAGGTCTGCCCCTCGAGCGGCCGCGCGTGCCGGCCGCGGGTCGCCTTGAACTCGCGCGCCCGCTGGAACAGCGCCTCGAGTTCGGAGCGACCGAAGTCGGTCTCCTTGAGGAAATGTTTCATGGAAACCGGCCAAGGAAGGCCAAAACCCGCCTCGGAACGAGTGAAAAATCGCCTCCCGGCAGGCCCGGTCACGGCTCCTCAAGCCAGCCAGCGGTCGAGGTGCCGTGCCACGAAGGCGTCGTCGACCAGCCAGGGATAGGCGGCGGAGACGCGGGTGATTTCCCCCGCTTGTCCGGGCGAGAGCCGTTCGTGTGGATCGAGGCAGGCGTGCGTCGCGAACAGGCCCTGCCGCCGCAGCACCTCGTGGATGCCCGGCAGGCAACCGGCGAAGCCGTGGGCGGCGTCGAAGATCGCGGCGTTCGCATCGGTGAGCGCGGCATTCCGCCCGAGCCAGGCCGCCGGCAGGGTGGCGCGGCGACGGGCTCGCTTCACCTCTCCTAGCAGCGCCACCGCGCGCTCGGTCCAAACGCCCCATTGGCCGAGCAGGCCGCCGGTGATGTGCCGCGTGCGGCCGCCGAACGTGAAGGGCGTCAGCAGGTCACCGAGGATGTTGTCGTCGTTCCCCGTGTAGAGCGCGACGTCGTCCCGTCCGGTCTCCAGCACGGCCCGCACCACGTCGATCGTCCGGTAGCGGTGGAACGGTGCGATCTTGATCGCGACGACCTCCGGGATCTCCGCGAACCGCCGCCAGAAGTCATGCGTGAGCACACGGCCGCCCACCGCGGGCTGCAGGTAGAAGCCGACCAGCGGGATCTCCCGCGCCACCGCGCGGCAATGCGCCAGCACCGCGCGCTCGTCGTCGCGCGCCCAGGCGCCGAGGCTCAGCAGGCCGGCGTCATAACCCAGGGCGGCGGCGGTTCCCGCCTCCCGCACCGCCTGCGGGGTTCGCCCGCACAGTCCGGCGATCAGGGCGAAAGAAGCCGCCGCGCGCGGCGCCCGCCACGCGCGGACCGTCTCGGCGGCGAGGGCCAGCACCGGCTCGTACAGGCCGTGGCGCGGGTCGCGGATGGCGAACTGCGTCGAATGCACGCCGACCGCCAGGCCGCCGGCCCCGGCGTCGACGTAGTAGCGCGTGACCGCCCGCTGCCGGCGTTCGTCCCACCGGCGCCCGCGTCCGAGCGCGAGCGGCAGCGCCGGGATCACCTGGCCTTCGAGGAGATGGGCGCGGAGCGCGGGTTTCATGGCCGTTTCAGAAGTTGCCGTCGCGGCGTTCGAAACCGGTGGGCTTGCCCCAGTCGCCGCCGCCGGCCAGGAGCCACGCCGCGATCCAGCGCTGCATCTGTTCGACCGACGTCGGCGGAGCGCCAAGCCGGTGGTGCAGGGCCGAGGCATCGTTCAGCCAGGCCGTCGGGGCCTCCGTGCCGGTGATCACCGCCGGCCGGCCGAGTAGCTCGCCGAAACGCGCCGCGAGGTGGCGCACCGCGAGGATGCCGGGGCCGGTGACGTTCACCGGCGCCGCGGGCGCCGCGGCGAGGTCGAGCGTGCGGATGACATGGTCGAGCGCGTCACGCTGCCAGATCGCGTTCACGTGGCCCGTGGTCACGTCGACCGGTTCGCCGCGGAAGACGCGGCGAGCGATGTCGGTGAGGATCCCGTAGCGGAACTCGACGGAGTAGTTGAGCCGGATCAACGCCACGCGGGTGCCGTGCCGGCGCGCCACCTCGGCGAACGACTCCTCGCGGCCGAGGCACGACAGCGCGTAGTCGCCCACCGGGGCCGGCGGGGTCGATTCGGTCGACCCTCCGGTTTCCGGCGCGACGAAGGGATAAACGCAGCCGGTGGAGAAGGCCACGATGCGCGCGGACCGGAATCGTTCCCCCACCCGCCGCGGCAGCTCGACGTTGACGCGGCGCAGGAGTTCCGGCGCCGCCGCGGTGCCGAACTTCACCCCGGCGAGGAAAAAGACCGTGGGCGCGTCGGGCAGCGCGGCGAGCGCCGCGTCGTCGCAGAGGTCGGCCGCGAGCGTCGTGATGCCGTGGCGGGCGAAGTCCTCGCGGTCGCGCAGCGTGCTGAATCGGGAGACTGCCCGCACGTCGCCGGCCCGGCCAAGTGGGGCGAGCGCCTTGCGCAGCATCAGCGAGAGGTGGAGTCCCATCTTCCCGCCCGCGCCAAGGACGAGGATCGGTCCCGTCGTCCGATCCAGCAGCGCCATCGCCTCCGGACCGGGCTCGCTCAGGAAGTCGTCGATGGCTTCCGGCGGGCACGGCAGCATGGGAAGTTGGGCGGCTGACATCATGGCGGGGAAACGCTCGGGCACGCGGTGCACGTCGACGACGGCCCGCGGGCTCCGGGTTTCAAGCCGGTTTTTACAGCCCGGATCGGACGGCTCCGGCTTCCGGAGGCGAAGGCCCTCGCCTGCCGCGGGTGTTTTCAGCACGTTGAAGGTCATGGTCCGCCTCCCCGCTTCGCCCGCCGCTCTCCTCGCCGAGATGGTCGCCGTGCCGAGCGTGAACCCCGAGGGCGATCCCGGCGGATCGGTCGCGGGCGAGGCGGCCTACGGTGCCTGGATGGAGAACCATCTCCGCGCTCTGGGCGCCGACGTGGAGATCCGCCCGCTCGCTCCGGGGCGGCCCAACCTCGTGGCCGTCCTCGAGCCCCCGCGTCCCGCGGTCGCGACCGTCGCGTTCGTGCCGCACCTCGACACCGTGGGCGTCGCGGGGATGACGGTGCCGCCTTTCACGCTCACGCGCCGCGCGGGGCGCCTCCACGGGCGCGGTGCCTGCGACACCAAGGGCCCGACGGCCGCTTTGCTCTCTGCCCTCCGCCGCTGGACGCGCCTGCCTGCCGCGCGCCGGCCGGCGGTGCGCTGGATCGTCGCCGCCACTTCCGGCGAGGAGGAGGGCGGGGCCGGAGCGAGGGCGCTCGCCGAGGGCGGCTTCGCCGCCGATTTCGCCGTGGCGCTCGAGCCGACCTCGCTGCGCGTTGTGCACGCCGCGAAGGGCATCCTGCGGGTCTGGCTCGAGACCCCGGGCCGCGCGTGCCACGGGGCGCGGCCGGAACGCGGGGACAATGCGGTCTACCGGATGCTCCCGCTCGCGCTGGCGCTGCGCGATGAACTCGCCCCGTGGCTGGCCTCGCGCCGCCACGCGGTCCTCGGCCGCGCCAGCCTCAACCTCGGGGTGCTGCAGGGCGGCCGCGACCTCAACGTCGTGCCCGACCTTTGCCGCGCGGGTTTGGACATCCGCCTGCACCCGGGAGTCGCGGCGGAGGAAGTCCTCGCCCGCCTGCGGGCGCTGGCGCATAAGCACGCCCCGCGCGCGCGGCTGCGGATCCACCGCGCCGGCCCGAGCTTCGTCACGCCGCGGGAGCAGCCGTGGGCGCGGACGTTGCGCGCGGCGGGGCGAGGCTGGGCGGCGGCCGACTGGTTCTGCGACGCCAACGTCCTCGCGGCGGCGGGCGTGCCGGCGGTGGCGTTCGGGCCGGGAGACATCGCGCAGGCGCATACGCGCGACGAATTCATCCGCGCGGCCGACCTCGCGGCGGGGGAGGACGCGTTTTTCCGGTTCCTCACGTCACCGCCTCCGTGCGGGATCGGGCCGGGACTCCGCCGCAATCCGCGCTTGGGAACCGGGGGCCGCTCAGCGTGAGTGCGCCCATGCCGGAACCGGAGCCCAAGTCCGCCCCCGCGACTTCCGCCAAGCCGCCCGTGCCGGTGGTCGCCGCGGTGATCACCGATGACCGCGGCCACGTGTTGATCGCTCGTCGGCCGCCCCACAAGTCGCTCGGGCTGAAATGGGAGTTTCCCGGCGGCAAGGTCGAGCCGGGCGAGGCCCCGGAGGCGGCGCTGGCGCGCGAGTTGCGGGAGGAACTGGGGATCGACGTCGAGGCGCTCGAGCCGCTGCCGCGGTTCCGCCACGACTACGGCTTCGTCGTCATCGACATGATCCCGTTCCGCTGCCGGCTGGCTCCGGGCAGCGCCGAGCCGCGGGCGCACGAGCACGTGGGGCTGGCCTGGGTGGAGCTGGCCGGGCTCGACGCCTACGAGCTCGCGCCCGCCGACCTGCCGGTGGTGGCCGCGTTGCGCGCGGGAGGCTGAAGGGCCGCGTATCGGCGGGGTTCGCGCGCCTCGTCTAGGCCAGTTCCCAACCGGGGCGGTAGGTCCCGCGGATGATGGCGTCGGCGTCGGGCACACCGGGAACGCGCAGGTTGGCGGCGTCCCACTCGATCGGCCGCTTGAGCCGCAGCGAGAGGTTGCCGAGGTGCGCGAGCTCCGTGAGGTGCGCGCCGTAGGCGAAATGGCTGCTCGCGGGTTCGCCGCCCTTGCACGCGTCGATCCAGTCGCGGTGATGGCCGTTGGAGCGTTTGAGCGTGGCGGGGGGCTTCGGCGCGGTCCGCAGGGATTCGGGGAACAACCGCGGGGCGCCGCCGGCGCCGTCGCATTGGATCACGCCCTTTTCCCCCACGAAGATCACGCCGCGGCCCGGCAGCGGGAAAGAACCCATCGCCGCCGGCACCGCCGGCTTGAGGCCGCCGTCGTACCACGTGAGCCGCACCGGTGGCAGCGCGCCGCGCGCGGGGAATTCGTAATGGGCCATCATGCCGTGGGGCGCGATCTCCGCATCCATCGGCCCGGCGCCCATGGCGTGGACGCGGGTGGGCGCGGGCAGGTCGAGCGCCCAGGTCGCACAGTCGAGGTCATGGCAGCCGAAGTCGCCGAGGCTGGAGCCGCCGAAGGCCCAGAAATCGCGCCACGCGACCGGATGATAGACCGGGTGGAAGGCCCGCGGCTCGCGGGGCCCGAGCCAGAGGTCCCAATTCAACCCTTCGGGCACGGGAGGCGTGCCGTCGGGGCGCGTCGTGAGCGCGGGGTTCCAGCGCCTCGTGCCGACCCAGGCGTGCACTTCGCGCACCGCGCCGATCGTGCCCGCGCGGATGTGCTCGACGGTCTCGCGCATGCCCACGGTGGAGTGGCCCTGGTTGCCGGTCTGGGTGGCGACGCCGGTCTCCCGCGCGACGCGCGCGACTTCGCGGGCCTCCCAGAGGCTGTGCGTCAGGGGCTTCTCGCAATAGACGTGCTTGCCGGCGCGCATCGCCCGCACCGAGACGCAGGCGTGCAGGTGGTCGGGCGTCGCGCAGAGGACCGCGTCGATCGCCTTCTCCTGTTCCAGCATCACGCGGAAGTCCTCGTACTCGGCGCAGCGGAAGCCGGGGGATTGCTCACCGTGGCGTTTCTCGACCGCGGCCCGGGCGGGGGCCCGGCCACCCATGCCCTTATAGTAGAAGGCCTCGAGGCTGTATTCCCGCGCCGGGTCGGCCACCGCGACCACGCGGACGTCGGGCAGGTCGAGCAGCGCCTTGAGGTTCTGCAACCCGCGGCCGCCCACGCCGACGACGGCGACGTTGACCCGCTCGCTCGGCGGCACGAAGCGCGGCCCGCCCAGCACGTGACGGGGCAGGAAGGTGAATGCGGTCGCGGCGGCGGAGGCCGTTCGCACGAACTCCCGGCGGGTGGAGGGCGTGACTTTCATGTTCGGGGCGCGGGGTGGTGCGGAGCGGGCGGCGTCACTTCCGCGCGATGCAGTACAGGTGCGTGGCGGTGCGGATGAACAGCTCGCCGTCCACGGCCGCGGGGGTCGTCAGCGTGTAGGTGCCGTCGAGCGCGTTGCGCGCGATGAGCCGGAACTCCGGCCCCGCCGCGACGACGGCGGTTTCGGCCGACTCGCCGGTGATGTAGAGCTTGCCGTCGGCGAGGGTGGGCGAACCGCTGGTGCGGCCGATGCCGGTCGCGGTCGGGCCGTAGATCTTGTTCCCGGTGCGCGCGTCGACGCACGTCACCGCGCCCTGGTCGTCGATGAGGTAGAGGCGGGTGCCGTCGGAGACCGGTGTGGGCACGTCGGGCGCCCCCTTGTCGGTCCACTTCCAGGCGAGGTGCGTCGTCGTGACGTCGCCGCGGCCGTCGGCGCGGAACGCGAGGAAGGGCGTGACGCGGGTCGGGAGGTACACGAGGTCGCCGTTCACGAGCGGGGAGGCGATGGTGCGGAAGACGCGCGAACCGGTCGGATTGGAGCCGCCGGCGCGCCAGATTTCCTCACCCGTGGCCGGATCATGGGCGGTCACGGCGGCGCCGCCGCCGATGATCACCTGCGTGCGGCCGCCGTGCTCGAGGAGCGAGGGCGTGGTGTAGGCGTCGCGGGTCTCGTGCTCGGCGTCGGTGCGGCGTTCCTTCCGCCACGCGAGGGTGCCGTCGGCCGCGCGGAGGGCGACCACCCACGACGGGCCTTCGGTGAAGAAGCCGTGCAGCACCGGGAAGATGAGCTTGTCGCCGACCAGCAGCGGTGAGGAGCCGTAGCCGAATTGCAGGCCGAGCTTCCCGGCGTGGGTCGCGAGGTCGAAGGTCCAGCGCGGCTTGCCCTCCAGGTCAAAGCACGCGACGACGCCGTTGCCCGAGGTGACCCACACGAGGCGGCCGTCGGTGACGGGCGACGGCGAGGTCATGTTGTGCTTCATCTTGATGCTGTTCCCCTGGTCGTACTGGCGACGCCAGAGCTCGCGGCCCGTGGCGCGGTCGAGGCAGAGCAGCAGCAGTTCCTGTCCGCCGGGGCCGCGTCCGCCGGCCGGAGCGGGCCGCGCCTTCTTGCCCGGCGCCGGGGCGGGCGGCGGCGGGGGCGGCGCGGTTTCCTTGGAGGGCGTGTTGAGGAAGATGCGGTCGCCCCAGATCACCGGGGTCGAGCCGCTCCATGCGGGCATCTCCTGTTTCCACCGGATGTTCTCGGTGGCGCTCCACGTTTCCGGCAGGCCGCGGGCGGCGGGAGCGGTGCCGTTGCCGGCGGGGCCGCGCCAGGAAGGCCAATTGCCGGCGGCACTCGCGAGAGCCGAGGCGCAGGAGAGGAGGGCGAGGAGCAGGGCGGAGTGGAACGTGCGGGACTTGGGGTTCATGGCGGGTGACGGAATCGAGGCGCAAGGTGCGGCGGACGCGACTTCGGATTTCATGGAACGTGCTGAGGCGGTCCCGCGCGGAGCCGCTGAGCGGCCAGGCTGCTTGGGTTGGCTGCCAAGAGGCGCAAGAGGCGCAGGAGGAGGTGGGGTTCGATCCTGTAAGAAGGGCGGCCGGCGGTGGAGGAGCGAACCAGGGATGGTAATGAAGTGGTTCGATCTCTCCCTGCGCGTTTTGCGCCCTATCGCGGCTGAATGGGCTGGATGCCGCCAAGAGGCGCAAAACCGCCGAGCTTTGGGCGGGGGAGTATGTCGGAGCGGTCCGAGGTGGGTGAATCTTGGACCGATTCGGCCGCGCGAACCATGTCGCCCTGGCCGTGGAGGCTCCTTTGGCGCTCACGCTCCCGCGCTGGCGGAGGCGGGGAAACAAAAAGGGACGCCGTTTGGCGTCCCTTGGGAATCAGGCCTTGGTGGCGGCCTCGCGTCGCGACCGGCGGCGGCGCCAGCCGATCAACCCCGCGCATCCGGCAGCCATGATGGCTCCGTAGGTGGAGGGTTCCGG
>JACCDO010362394.1_pt1 | contig 18353 bp, 14 predicted proteins | sample 7446101 | NCBI WGS metagenome assembly JACCDO01 (sample SAMN15323440, study PRJNA562643) | freshwater metagenome | isolation source: river surface water | place: USA:Blue River Watershed | collected 2017-08-16 | reverse complement strand
TTGTTTAAACTGCTTCCTCCTCATCTTCCATTCTTCAAAGGAAATTGCTTCAGTATTATTCATGTCATAGACTGTATCATTATGACAGCTTTGAAGATTCTGATACTCGAGGTATAATTCCGCATCACTATCAATTGTTGTAGACGTACTACTGTCGTTGTTTATAGCTAATTGTTGTAGTCGGAATGTCTCTTGATTATTTTTCTGATAGAAATCTATTGCACCAGTGCTAGCAAACGAATGAATAGGATTCTCTGTCGCAATAGAGTCTTCGTTAGTATTATTACTGTAATCATTACTGCTGATATTTCCCGCTTCTTCGTCGTCATGGTTGGTACTATAAATATCATCAATACCAAATGACGCAGTGTTTCTATGTGTTATTTCTTTGTTTGGTGCGATAACATCATTATTACCTTTCATCTCAACATCATATCCTCCTCCTTTTCCTGTTGCTACGACAGTGATCCACTTCGCCTTGATAGCATCATCTCTGTTGAGTATTTTTTGTACCTTAAAAAACCCGAATATGTAGGTGTTGATGCGGTATGCATAATCAACATCAACCACTAACTGTTCTGCTAGTATCCTTTCTTTGTAAATCCTGCCGATACATAACACATCAAGGACCCCAAACAGGGATAACTGGTAATAATAATTATCTTTAAACAATAATATTGTCTTAATAGTTGCAAGAATAATACCATAAAATTGAACATAAATAAAGTAATTAACAAGAATCATAGGAACATAGCGGTTGCTACTGAAGAGGCACGCGATGACCAATGAACCGAACATGATTAGTATGATGGGAACGATGGCGAGGCGACCTATGAATAGTACTGTTGATTGATACTTAGCATATCGGCGTTGAAATTCTACTGTCTCGGTGAACGGGCAAGTGTAGAGGTTCCTAAGTACAATCCCAACGGAAACAGCACTGGGTGTGATGATGAACAAGTTAATAAAAGTACCCAGACCACGACCATCTAGCATAAAGCACTGTAGCAACATATTGGCAAACTGGTACAGCACGAACACTACAATATCTTTACCGATATACAAGACACGTGTACCATGTGCACCAAGCTTAGATCCCTCCATGTAGTAAAAGCACGAGAATAACGGATGGTTGTGGCAGATATATAGCAGTAGGTCTTCCATACGACCAGGTGGAAGTGCTATCTTATTTTTTGTGTACGGTATCTTTACTACATATCCATAAGGATATAGAAATGGAGCACAACCTAGTAATGTGCGCTGTTGTTGTACATACTCCCGATAACCCTTAGAATATGTCACTTCATAACCCAACATTTTGCCTTTATTTGACGCCGCTTGTTTAACTTTTTCTAACTCTACTTCTTGCTTTATATTACTCTGAACAAGTAAATTTTTTCTATAAAAATCACTTAAAATAATTGAATTACTAGTGTTCGCATCACTATTGACTACTGCAATATAAACCTTAGACTGATACGAAGTATTGTAGAGTTTTGCTACAATTTCATTTCCATAGCGGAAGAAAGAGTACAAATACAAGCAGATGTAGATAGCCAGGAAGTAACCCATGAATGCACCGAGATAGTACTTGATCTTTGCTTTAGCTACTTTATCATCCAATGGAATAGCTAGTAGATTTGCAGCGACATTATCTGTTATAGTTGGTGTTGAAGTTGGTGTGGAAGTTGGTATCATCGAAGGTAATGAAGGTATACGGGATGGGATTTGATTTGGCTCGATGGACGGCATCAGAGTTGGAGACTTAGATGGTACAGTCGTTGGTAGTGCGCTCGGATCGACTGAAGGTATAGCTGTATTTACTGTAGCCGTTGTATTACTGACTTTTCTTATACGATTACCACCATATTCACTTATATAATAATTCCCATCCGCATCAAATCTACTAAATATTGGGCAATTTACTGTTGCTAATACAGCAAGTGAGCCATCCCCAGTTGAAGATGATGACCCATCTCCAACAATAGTTGTAATAATTCCTGTAATAGCCGTTACTTTACGTATTCTTCGATTATAACGGTCACAAATATATAAATTATCATATCTATCTAAGACAATATCAGTTGGATTCAATAATTTTGCGCTTGTTGCTTGAATATTATCACCATTATATCCACCAATTCCAATTCCAGCTACTGTTGTAATAATCCCCGTTATAGTCGTTACCTTCCGTATAACATTATAACCAAGATCATCACCAAAATAAATATTATTCGAACTATCTAGATTCAAACCACATGGTTGTGAGATCATAGCAGCTGTTGCTTGTCCGTTATCACCCGAGTAACCAGCAGTTCCAATTCCGGCAATTGTAGACATAATCCCTATTGAAACTGTAACCTTACGGATACGATGGTTATATAAATCACCAATATATACTTCACCAGATGTATCAACGGCTACCCCTGTGGGAAAATTCAATGTCGCAGATGTTGCGGGTATATTATCCCCATTATAACTAGCTGTTCCTGTTCCTGCAATTGTTATTATCAAATTATTTGAAGCTAATATTTTACGGACACGATTGTCATCAGTAAAATATATATTACCTACTGTATCAGCGCATAAACCACTTGGATAATTCAAATTTGCACTTGTTGCAGACCCATTATCACCATTATAACCTGTATTTCCAGTACCTGCGTAGGTAGTAATAATCCCTGTTGAGACCGTTACCTTGCGAATACGATGGTTATAAAAATCAGAAAAATATATATTTCCTATTGCATCAACAGCAATACCATGTGGTTCATTGATACTTGCACTCGTAGCTGCATTACCATCACCAGTAAAATTAGCTACACCAATTCCAGCTATTGTTGTTATAGTATTCATAGAGATGGGAGTACTTGGTGATGCAGAAGGAATAACTGTGGGGATGCTTGATGAAGGTTTTATAGTTGGAATTATTGTTGGATGTGTAGGTGATATACTTGGACTGTATGAGTTAGCTATTGTAGCCTTGCGGATACGACTATTCGCATAATCAACAATGTACAAATTGCCTAGTTGAGGATAAAAAGTTAATATAAGAATGATTACTACTTGTCTAATTCTTGTACCTGAAGAATCTAATGCAATTCCTAGTGGTTGGTTTAGTCCAGCTGATGTAGCGTCACCACCATCTCCACTATAACTGCCAGTGCCACCATTACCCGCAACTGTAGTGATAATATTCGTCGATATTGTCACCTTGCGAATACGATGATTATACCTATCACTGATGTATATATTACCTAGAATATGCAAGGTGACGTAAATTCAGTCTTAATTAATATTAAAGCATTCATTTACCTGATTTTTCGATTGTTATTCCAACTGGTCCATTCAAAGTTGCCGCTATTGCAATACCACCGTCACCCGTGTAACTACCCATACCATATCCGGTCGCACCTGCACCTACAACAGTAGTGATTATACCAGTAGAAACTGTCACCTTTCGGACACGATTATTAAAATAATCAGCGATATAAACATTATCTAGAAAGGAAACAATTTATGTTATAAAAAAGTAACTAGGTAAATTGAAAATATAATAGCTAACCTGACGAATCAACGGCTACTGCCCATGGACTATTTAATAGAGCTGATGTTGCATCGCCATTGTCACCACTATAACCTGTATTTCCAGTCCCAGCAATAGTGGTGATAATCCTCGTTGAAACCGTCACCTTACGGATTCGTTGATTAGAATAGTCACTGATATACACATTGCCTATAGAGTACTATTATGTTAGGTACCATAAAAAAAACTAGTTAAATTAGTACCTAAAGAATCTAGTACTATATCGACAGGATAATATAATGTAGCAGCAGTTGCCTGTCCATTATCACCACTGTAACTGCCAACCCCAATCCCAGCCGCACCGCTACCTGCAAGATTACTAATAATCCCGGTTGAAATTGTCACCTTACGGACACGATTGTTACTTCTATCAGCTATATATACATTGCCTAGATAATAAATAGTAAATACTTGGTAATACAAGATAAAACCTTAATAATTACCTGATGAATCAACATCGACTCCATAAGGCTGAAACAATTTCGCTGCTGTTGCTTGTCCGTTATCCCCCGAGTAACCAGCAGTTCCGTTACCAGCAATTGTAGATATAATCCCTGTTGAGACTGTCACCTTGCGGACACGATTGTTATTATAATCAGCGATGTAAATATTACCTAGTTGAATAAATTAATCATAAAGAATTTAAAAAAAATTCTATAATTGAATACCTATTAAGTCTACTGCTACTCCCACGGGATAAAAGAGATCAGCTGATGTTGCTTGAACTCCATCACCATTGAAACTAGCATTACCAGTACCAACTATAGTGGATATAGTAAAAACAGTACTCGGACTTAAACTAGGAAAGTAACTGCTAGGTACCGAAGTCGGACTCATGCTATGGAAAAATTAAATTAAAAAGTGAATAAAATATGTAGTAGTAGAAAAGAATACCTGGGAAACGATGTGGGGATTGAACTAGGCGACAAACTAGGTGCAAAGCTATATAAATGGAAAAAAGTATGAGTGAGAAAATCATAACGGCAAATTTAACAATAAATTACCTGGGATTGCTGGATGTGGTTACCGTCACCTTGCGGATACGATTGTTGTAACAATCCGCAATATATATATTCCCTACAAGATTACAAATAAGTCACTTAATAAATAAGTTTATTTGAAATATTAACTACCTGATGTATCTAGCCCAACTGCAATTGGATAATACAATTTCGCCGACGTGGCAGCTCCTCCATCGCCGCTGTAACCAGTGCTTGTACTACTACCTGCAACCGTGGTGATGACATTCGTTGATACCGCCACCTTGCGGATACGATTATTACCATTATCAGCAATATACACATTACCTAAGACAGATAATAGTAAAATTATGGCGATATTACATGGTTAGTTAAGACGGAATAATACCTGATAAATCGACTACAACTGAAGATGGTGAATACAAGGTAGCAGCTGTTGCTGGTCCGTTATCACCACTAAAACTACTAGTTCCAGTCCCAGCAATTGTGGTGATAATCCCTGTTGATACTGTTACCTTGCGGATACGATTATTACTTGCATCTGCAATATATACGTTACCTAAGAAATGATTTATAATAAGTAAAATAATAAACAAAGTTATAGATATTTAGCATACCTAACGAATCTACATCCACTGAGTACGGATAACATAATTCAGCTGACGTTGCGGGTCCATTATCACCACTAAAATTGCTAGTTCCAGTCCCAGCTATTGTAGTAATAATCCCTGTGGAGACAGTCACCTTACGGATACGATTATTATTATGGTCCGCAGTATAAACGTTTCCTAGGAGAAACAAAAGTAAAAATATAGTTTCATATAGTACGAGGTATTCATCATGTTACCTGATAAGTCTACTGCAACACCATGCGGATAGTTCAATGTAGCAGCTGTTGCTTGTCCGTTATCACCCGAGTAACCACCACCTGTACTACTACCCGCTATTGTGGTAATAATCCCTGTGGAGACAGTTACCTTACGAATACGATGGTTTCTAGTATCAGCAGTATATACGTTACCTGATAAGTCTACCGCAACACCATAAAGATCATAGAATTCCGCACTAGTAGCTGGTCCATTATCACCAGAGTAACTGCTCGTCCCAATTCCGGCAATTGTAGTAATAATCCCTGTTGACACCGTCACCTTGCGGATACGTTGATTACCCCAATCTGCGATGTACACATTACCTATTCAATGTATAGTTATAAAAAGGGAAAAATAAAAATTAAACAAATGAAATACTACCTGATGCATCTATTGCAACACCTGTTGGTTGATATAATACAGCAGCTGTTGATACTCCTCCATCACCACTGAAACTACTACCGCCTGTACCAGCAAGTGTAGTAATGATATCTCCTGGTGCACTTGTAGGACTAATAGCTGTGGATGGTACCATACTATGGAATAAAAGAATGAATAAAGAATGATCAATATTTGACATAGGAAAGGTCTTACCTTGGTAGAGAAGTAGTGGGTGATATGCTTGGAGCACATGAAGGTGTACTTGGAGCAATAGTAGGTATAGTAGTAGGTGACAATGTAGGTGTAGTTACTTTTCGAATCCGATTATTAAACCAATCGTTGATATATATATTTCTTGAAGAATCTATAGCTAACCCAATTGGTCTATACAATCTAGCTGAAGTTGCTTCGCCATCATCACCACTAAAACTTCCAGTAGTACTACTACCGGCAATTGTAGATATAATCCCTGTTGAGATAGTCACCTTTCGGATACGGTTATTATATTGATCGGCGATATATATAGTACCTGATGTATCTACAACCACACCTTGTGGATAATATATTGTAGCAGATGTTGCAACAGCATTATCACCACTATAACCAACTCCACCGGTGCCGACAATTGTAGTGATGACTCCCGTTGATACTGTAACCTTGCGGATACGATGGTTTGCAGTATCACCAATATACAAATTACCTGATGAATCAACGGCTAACCCGACCGGTCCATTCAATGTTGCAGCTGTTGCTTGTCCATTATCACCAGTAAAGCTACCACTTGTACTACCTGTGGCACCACTACCTGCAATAGTAGTTATAATATTTGTAGAAATAGTAATCTTACGAATTCTCTGGTTGCAATTATCTGTAATATATAAATTATTGGAACTATCTGTTGTTACAAAGGTGGGTACATTCAATGTAGCAGCTGTTGCTTGTCCATTATCACCAATAAAGCTACCACTTGAACTACCTGTGGCACCACTACCAGCAAATGTCGTTATTATACCACCAGAAACTTTGCGAATTCGTTGATTGTATGCGTCGGTAATATATAGATTATTTAACGAATCATATGTAACTCCAAGAGGTGTATTCATTGTTGCAGATGTAGCTGCAGCTCCATCACCACTATAGCTAGAAGTTCCAGTGCCAACAATTGTTGTGATAATACCTGTAGCTGCTGTAATTAAACGAATACGATGATTATTTTGATCCGCAATATATAAATTATTAGAATTATCACATGCTATTGACCAAGGATACCCTAGTACTGCGGAAGTTGCCAAACCACCATCACCACTATAACCAGCGGTTGAACTACTGCCAGCAACAGTAGTAATAATACCTCTTGTACTCGGACTTAAACTTGGAATGGTAGTAGGTACTAAGGTCGGATTATTACTAATGAATAATAATATGAAATGAGTTAATAGAATAGATAGGCAAAAGATGATTATTACCTGGGAACGGCTGTTGGAGCCATGCTAAAAGTAATAAAATATAAAGAAATGTGAGTATACAACTTGAAAATAAATAAATCATATTTACCTGGGTGCATTCGTAGGGGACACAGTTACCTTACGGATATGATTCGTGCCATAATCCGAGATATATACATTACCTACGCAATAGATATAAGTTTACAATCACATAAAAATTTGAATATAAATAAGATATGAATACCAGATGAATCAACTACAACACCGAACGGATATCCAATACTTGCCGATGTAGCTGCTCCGTTATCACCTCTGTACGTCTGCGCACCATCACCAGCAATTGTAGTAACAATCCCAGTTGTTATTGCAATCTTGCGAATGCGACAATTAAGTTCATCGGCGATATATATGTGGCCTAAAGGGTATATGAATGTCAACTACGAAAACATATTGAAGAAATAAAAAATAAAACCTGCTGAATCTAGTGTGACTCCGAATGGATTATTAAATGTAGCGGCTGTTGCTTGTCCATCATCACCGCTGTAACCAGAAGAGCCAGTTCCAGCGATGGTAGTGATAATACCTGTTGAAATTGTTACCTTACGGACACGGTGATTACCTTGATCAGCTATATACACATTACCTAGTCGATGCATATAAGACACGAAAAATAATTATTGTTGAATAAAAAATATACCTGAAGTATCTAGAGCAATACCAGTAGGAGTATATAATGTCGCAGATGTAGCTTGTCCGTTATCACCAGAGAAGCTAGGACTTGTGCTACTTCCAGCAATTGTGGATATGAAACCAGTTGATATAGTTACTTTACGGATCCGATTATTGTACCGATCAGCGATATACACGTTACCTAGAAGAAGCATATACAGTTATAATGAGGACAATGATGACAACAAAAATTGAATACCTGATGAATCAAGAGCAACAGCTTCCGGATAATTTAGATTCGCAGAAGTTGCTAGACCACCATCGCCACTAAAATTAGGACTTGTACTGCTACCGGCAAACTTAGTTATTATACCAGTTGATATTGTTACTTTACGGATAAAATTATTGTTCCTATCAGCGATAAAAATATTACCTAAATTGTTCATTGTAAGAAAATATTGTAGTTAATATTAATATAATAAAAACAACCTGAGGAATCAAGCGTTACGCCATCAGGATAACTTAGTCCAGCAGAGGTAGCCTGTCCATTATCTCCGCTATAACTAACAGTACTACTACTACCAGCAATCGTAGAAATAATACCCGATGATATTGTTATTTTGCGGAGACGATTATTACTACTATCAGCTATATATACGTTACCTGATGTATCAAGCGCTATTCCAAATGGACGATTTAATAAGGCTGATGTTGCCTGACCATTATCACCGCTAAAACCACCACTTGTAGCACTACTACCAGCAAGGGTGGTGATAATATCGATGCTATTGACCATTTTCACCAGAAGAAGAAGGAGCATCAGTACCACAATCAGTAACATTTTTCTGATTACTACTTTTCTGCAGGAGTAACTTTACGATTCTTTTTTTAAGTATATGTCATTATCAATCGATTTTCTTTACCACAAGTAGAGTGACTTTAAGGCGCTAACTCTCAGAGAATTGAATTCTCAGAATTCTTAAAAATCTAAAAAAAATGGGTGTTGATTTATCCTATTCCCTGAAGACCGGTTTTGGTTTTGTAAAATAAGCAAAATTTTTTTATTAATCTCAAAAAATACTTATAGGTTTATAGCTTTAGGTGGAATCTACACCAGTCGCAACCCCTGACAAAGAATTACAAGACCTCACACTACGAACTCAAACTAGGCGTCACATAGGCGTAGAAATGGTATGTAGCTTTCTTTATAACTTTTGGAGCTACTATAAATTTCTTTGAATCAGTCAAAAATAAATTACAAATTAAATTACATAATCTAATATCTGAATTGCAATGTTCATAGCCCTAACACAAGAGAATTCGTCCGGAGTCGTAATAAGTAACTTACGGTAACCGTACTAGTCGGAGAAACTATCTAAATACTTGGTTCCTGACAGCCTGAACATTTTTAAAGCTCAGTCCTGTCGGCTGTACATTTACCGCCCAAGGTATATGCCATTCACTCACGCTTACCCGTAATTGGTGGCAGCTTCGTAACATCATTCACACCTTCAACACACAGCTACGAGTACATACTACGAACCATGCATATTTAAGTGCTACAATTTTTAAAATTCAATCAAATTTCACAATCTCTCTCTCTCCCTCTCTCTCTCTCTCTCTCTCTCTCTCTCTCTCTCTCTCTCTCTCTCTCTCTCATTAATTCGATTTATATAGGTTAAAAATGAATAAGTACTACCTGAGATACTTCTTCGTTGTTATAGTTTTCTGGCTACAAGCAATATTATGTTTTAGTAGAAACACTGATGACATCGAATATTCATCGAATGTTAAACCAAATATGTTTTGGCTATTGAATAAGCAAAAAAGAAAAGGTATAGAAGAAATTCCTTATATTTTTGTGCCTGAAACAATGGATGCTATCCACCAAAAGAAGCACGAATTTGAGGTTTTAAAATCAAAAACAAGAGATGAAATCGATTTCACTGCCATAGAGTTCGAAGAAATTACTTCACAAGCTATGTATAACACTAGTTATTATTATAAACTTCATGGTTCAATTGCATATTACTCTTTAGATGAAGAGACTTATGCCCGAGCCATTAGTGAAATTAATGGAGATAAAATTGTTTTATGCCATGATCAAAGCAATGTCAAAGTCGATGATATTTTCATCGCATCTGTACATGGTATGCATGTTCATTCCTTGCGCAGCAGTCATGGGACCAATCCTAATTTGGTGCAATATATGAATTCCCCCAGTGTGTTGAAGAATAAAGGGTTTAGATTAATTCGACGAGTTGTATCCAGAAATACCGATGCTAATGGTTGTGCCAGTACTGTTACCGAAGACGTTCATCCTTTGGAATTATTCGATACCTTTTCTATAATTTCAGATGCAGTGCTACCATACTCCATTAATTACGACAGGGTATCGGAAGCGGAAACAGCAAAGGAAAAGAGAGATAACAGAGGCTTAACTTATTCATATTTTGATAATTCTGGTGTCATAGCATGTGATGATACCACCTACTGGTCCGGTGGCAGCACCTACAGTGGAGTGACAGGCGATTTAACTTGGCATACCCATATTGCAATGACATACGCTTGTGCTCAATTTGTAAACACAATCGGTGATATTAGTATGAATTATGATGCTACGAACAAAAAAGCATCCACAGCCTCATTAGAAATTCTAAGTGGGGTAACTTGCAATAATTGCTATGCTTATTTAGGCGCTTCGTTCTATTCTAATATTCAGTACAAGTTTACAAAAGGATTTGCTTTTATGGTGAAGGTAACAGGTGGAGCGGGATACAATGTTGACATCCAAGTATCTAATCCATCGATATCTAGCTCTAATACCGTGGAATTATTGAGTGCAAGTAGTACATACTCATCTATAGCTATAGGCAATGGTCTTTACCTAAATACAAAATTTGGGGGGTTGACAGCGTCATTATCTGGTTCATGCAGCGCATCAGGCACCGCCTCATTTACAGCATCAGCTAGCTCTAATGCATATGTAGGGATGACATATAAAAGTGGCTCGCTTACTTTTCCTTACGGCTGGGATACGACAGTATCCGCTCCTACTTATACTGACAACTTATCTTCAGTTACTTGCAGTATTGATGCAGGTATGATAGGCGCAATTGACTTACAGCTTTCATTAAGTGGTACTTTTGCTGCTAACTTTCAAGTTGATATTACTCCGTATGTTACTTACGTCATTAGTGGCGATACTACTTCTAATGGTGATGAAACATCTGGCGATACTACTTCTGGTGATGAAGATCAGACCAGAAGACAACTTGACGAAAATCCACCACGTCTAACTGCTGAAATAATCACTGAAGGTAGTAAACATCGTGTGCTTGCTGATGGAAATGTAATTACATATTCCGTGGGCGACACCATCGAATTTAAATTATCCTATACTGATCATGATTCCTCGAGCGGCATCATCAATTACATCCTATACATCACGAACGATAACCTAGACTATGATATTCCAGTTCAGAGTTACGATTTTGAATCCTTCTTAGAAAGTGGCGAATTCCTTTTTAAATGGATAATTTCTTCCGACAGACGATTTACGGATGAACTTGATTCTCAAGAATGGTATTTTAAGATAAAGGGGTCGAACCAACCATTGAATGTTATTGAAATAGGAGATCGCATCACCATAAGCGACTATCTTTCTGCTGCAGCCACTGTTGCAAAGCCAGTAGCTGACGAGGTGGTACTGACTAATACATACTATAACGTAATATGGGACAAATCATCCTTGTCTCGGTATGTTATCAATGATAAGTACAATGGAAACGGTCGTTTTGCAGCATGTGAAAATGTCGAAATCCAAGTTTTAGAAGATAATTATATTGAGGACGGAGACAGTATGGTGATAATAAGCCCGCGAATATTTTTGCTCGATACGCCAAATACTGGCAATGCAACTATATTTTTTGACGACGAAAAATACTTGAAAAATAATCGCAAGTATTATATTAATATTGAGTGCAAAGAGAATGGATATATCACAGCTTGGTCTGATGGATTTTTTTCTTTCGCTTCAAGCAAGGAAGCGTCGTCTAGTAGTATTATTATTACCGAGCTACCAAGAGAGAAAATTGCAAGAAGAAGCGAAGTTAAAAGTGTCAAGAAGGATAAAACTGAACATTGAGCTCTTGTTCTTATGGCACTATTGAAACGGGAGCTAAAGGTACTGGAGGGTTAGAGTCGGTTACGGTGCTATCGGTCTTTAATTTAGGTGCTTCTATGGATCTTCCGTCTGTCACCTTATCATCATCATCCTCTTGCGTTTCTACTAAAACCTCAATTAGTGAGGAAACACCAGCACCAACTGCGATACCTACAGTGGTGCCAACAAATTTGGCGGCAACAAATGTACCTACTATTACTCCTACAGAAGAGGAACTTATCGAATTCGACGTATTCTTAGATTTAGGGTCGTGGCCAAATGATGATGAGGTTGATACCGATGTCTATAACTACCTATTAGGCAAATTTGTTACTTTCACCGGTGTTGATATCAACTACCTTACATTGACATTTGAATTTGTTCCCGAAAATAGACGTCATTTGGCAGCAGCGTATCAACGAATTCTTGTTTCGTCGTGGACACTAAAAGTAACTTGTACTGTAACGGCTGCTGCGTCATTATACCAACAAATTGCTTCGACCTACTCCGCAGCATTAAGTGTTGACAGTGCGGCATCTGATTTAGTAGCAGGTTTAACCGCTGCATGTGGTTGTAATGATTACGCTGCTATTACAATCGAGTCTTATGGCGCAGAGTCAGCCGACGACGAATCCAAGGATAATAACCTCAATTTGTTATATCTATCAGTTTTGCTAGTAATCCCAATATCGTTTTTTGCATTTTACTACGTAAGACAGAAAGCTAGTATTACTCCTTCTGATTCTATTAGTTCTGCGAAAAAAATAGTCCCGGAGCCCCCCGTAACGGATAGCGTCCCGTAACCGGGAGTTGGGCCGGATTGTATGTACCGAATTGGTCAATTAAATTGTGTATATTTAATTAACTAGATTAAAATTTAAAAACTTTGATGATGAATAGTACATTTATATTTTTCTTTTTTTATATTTTTATAAAACATTTTTCAATTATTTTAATTTTCTTTGCGCCTTTTGACGACTGCTAGCGTAGCTAGGCCTCGTCCTCAAGGTCGTCACTACTTGTGCTTGCACTGTAGCTGCTCTCGTTCTCGTCGCCATATCTCGTCAAATTACTTCTATTCTCTGCTTTCTCCTTCACGTAGTACATGTCCATCGTGTTACTGATAGAGACGACCTTCTGCACGTCGTTAGTGTGTCGACGATGCGATCTCCAATACAAGAAACCTGCTATCACCACTGCCAGTACCACCGACAAGGCTATAGCAACTTTAATTGTACTAATAAATGCAATGAAAACGTACGACGCGCCAGTGACGAATATCGGTTGAGTAAGTCGAATGACGATTCTTTGGTAGATAAACGGAGTGCTTCCCATCACTTTCAATAGCCCAAATAACGTCGAAAACACTGTTACATTCCTCAAACCGAAGAAGGAGGACTGCGTAGGGTCTAAGAAATTCGTATGGTATCTCCATTTATTGCTCAGCAACTCTCCGGGTAAATGAGAATAATACGTCTTCACAACCATAGACTCGATCAACTTGGGAAAATGGACGCAAACGTTAGTGGAGACGAACAAAAAGGCTGGTGCGTTCAGGAAGTACTTGGTGTTGGGAATCGATGAGCTGAAAAACTTTTCCAAACTATCCATCATATTCGTGGTGGCGAGTAACACCTCGCGATGCACCATGTCGGGAACGGCGAAGTGAATCCAGAAGCACTCGATGGACTCCACTATCAGCACTTCCATCACCAGGTGGATGATGCACGCGAACATATAGGCTCTTTGCCACGCCACGCCTTTGACGAAGCCATACAGCATGCAGTAGTAGACGAAGAACACATTGATAAGGATCACCGCCACTAACATCAGCCCCTTGTACCCGTTCGTCACCACTCTAGTGGACTTGAAATCCTCGTCGACTTTCCGGAGGAATATACGCGCGGCAGGAGTGTCGCGACCGAGCAAGTCCAGGATGAACAGAGTGAGTATCTCGATGCCAGTATTCTCTTCTGGCAGCTGGTGTAACTTGGCGACTCGCCGAGCGGACTCATCGCACACATATTTAATCTCTCGTTGAATCTTTCTATCGGCTCGATTCGAGAAATTACCCGCAGGGTCTATGCCCCATTGTCGATCAAACTCATCCTTCTCATCTCGATGCAAAAGCTTTCGTTGGTAATTAATGTCATCCTTCAACAGGTTAAATTGTTGCACGTTAATTGGAACATCTGCGACACACGAGACACGAGTCATTACTCGTTGCACAAAGCTTTGACGGCGAGCACCTACTACAAAATTGGCTTGGCGTCGGATGGGCACTGGACGATCCGTTACGGCGACTTTGTCAGATTTCTCGCTAGACATTTTTGTACCAAGTAAATTCGAGCCAAAAAACTGGCTAGATATTACCACTGGAGGAGCTGCGATTGACGTGGTGTTCTCAGGTCTCGCTTCGTCGGCTTTCTTCTCCTCCTCCTCGTCGTCGGAGTCGGATAGATAACCCGCAATACACTCGTTCTTGACACAAACTTTCTTCCTGTGACGAGCTTTATTAACAAATTCTAATGTTTCTGTGAGTGAAACGTCGATGAAGCTGAGAGATGTCTTAGCTAAGGAATGCGCAAGCATGATGTTCTCGGGGATTTCTTTGACTTCTCCCATTAACTTCGCTTTTCTGGCCTTGTACACAGAGTTAGACGCAGCCGCAACATCGACGGACTTCTTAGCGCTCACGTCTGACACCTTGTTGGACCTGGAAAATCTTGACGAGATCGTCGATAGCCCGATTAACGCATCAGCCACCTTGATTGAGTCCATCGTGGGTGAGTTCAACACGTCGAATATGTACTCCAGTGGCTTGTCTAACAATGATGATGCAAGAGACGTCATGATCAACACAACAGCTATCACCTCCATGGTAAAGTGAGGTTGATTGTAACTGCATGAGTAGCCGTCCCATGTGCAGTACGACTGCCTTTGATCCAGTACAGATTTTCGGGTCAAACAAGTCGCTTCTGTCACATTCGCTGGGCAAGTGCCGTCATCTGATGGACCTTGCAAGTCATAGAAGACCGCCAGTAAAAACATGAGCATGGTCTGCACTGACAACAGGTAGAGGCAGCCGATGCTTTTCTTTTCAGGTGTAGATCTCTCGTCAGGATAAAATAGCTTGAAGTACTTGTGATTAGTAACGAACTCCAGCCATAATCGTTGCATCTCACTTTTCTTGGAGAAAACCGTAGGAATAACCGACTTGATGTAGTCAAAGATGTAGTCCTTGGAGACTATCGGAGACACGGCGAGATGCAGGCGGCGTAATCGATTAGATGTTGCACTTTTCTTCTCCTTACTAGCTCTGTCTTTCAGTTCTTTCGAGGAAAGTGACGACAACAACAACACGATTCCGCCTATCCATAAGGTGCCAAACATCACTATTATGGTTAACACTCGGTAAATATCTTGAGGGCTGTCCATCGTACCTGCTTGAGACAACGTGCCAGCGAACTCGTCCGCAATATACCCGCCAGTCGACGCTATTGTAACTGCAAAATTCTCAGCATCTCCATCACCTAATTTACGACTGGTGGATGACGAGGGAATAAAGCAAGAGCAAGTGGTGTTCCACTCGGTGCTGCTGAGCAAAGTACAACGCTGCCCTACCGTGCTAGTCGACAAATCTAACGAGTTGCAAAATGTGCGCACAAGAGTCTCTGGGCAGCTGGAGTTGTGCCAGTAATTGTTACTTCCATCGCAAACATGAGTGATTACGTAGTTACTAACTGCACAGGTGAATCGCTTAGTTTCCCGCAAACCTAACGTGCATTGCGTCGCAAAGGACTCGTTGGAAGGAATTGTGCTGAAAGTGAATCTATTTTTGTTCTGAAGAGTCACGTTGATGTAGCTGCCCGCCACGTTGTCTTCTGAGAGCGTCGCGTCTACTCCCGACAGCCTTATTCGCACTACATCGCTTGTCATGTTACTTATGCCCTCGACACTGTCTTGACTCATCGTTATTAAGCTAACCTTCACTGTTGACGTGGATGTGGATGACGAGGTAAGCGACACAGTGTGGGAAACACTTTCCGATCCATCTTCAATGGGCGAAGAAAGACTTACTACGTCGTCGGTAGGCGTGAATGCCGAAGATGCTACACTAAACATGTCCGTTACAGTGCTTATGTCCTCTTGACCTCCATATATCTGACTGCTGACTTGGTCGCAATATGTGTCCAACGAGCCGAGTACAGTGCTGGCAATAGCATTCCCATCAGTAAGCCTTCTCAATCCATTATTAGTTGACTTGGATGCAGTCAATATAGATGACAATGGACTAAGCAAACCGGAGGTGACGCTGTAACTCAATTCGCTTGATCCAGCCAGTATCGAACTGACCAAATCTTGCACACCAGCCACGGAGTCGTCATTCAAGTCACTGGGGTCTTGAGAGATAGATCCTAAATTGTCGATCCACAGCGATGCCGTTGTTTCGGAAACGTCTTCAGACTCCACTATACTACTTAATGAGGTAACTAATGCATAACGCAGTGCCTCTCTCGCAGTGCAATTAGAAGAGCAATTGCCACGATTCAACACTTCGCTTGCGACTGCTAGAACCTGCTTCGATGACTCAACTACGCCTGCATTGGACTGCACCGACGCCAACAAACTGGCTTCTATATCATCACTGCTTTCCTTTGAGTTGTGCACGGTAATCAAGGTGTTTTGGTACACACTAGAATCATACGAATCCATTACTTTGACCACGCAAATCAGTACATACTCATTATCCATATCTCCAGCAGGCAAGGTTACAGCTGTGTACGACACAGTAGACTTGCTTCGCACGACTAGCATAGAAGAGTCATTAGAAGCGGCAGCCGCTGGTATAAAGCCGAAAACGTACGAGATTGGTAAATCGGGATCTGTCCACAGCGATGCAGTGAATTGGAATTCGGTCGTCAACTCAGTGCCTGTAGATGGCGCGACACTGAACAGACCAGGAATTGGAGGGCTGTTGGTGGTCACCGCAATAGACGCGTAGCTATCGTCGCACGTCAAGTAAAATGTGTACGACGACTTCTCTGCTAATGCGCCTGGAGACAACACCAACGTTGCCGTGCTGACGGTGCCAGGACTCAAGTCTCGCGATACCGCAGTCAACGACACGTTTCTCAAGTCGATGGCATCGTCGTCAATCGACCAAACCGATGTGCACGAAGCTTTCAAGTCGACCTCACCGCTTATCACCAAGCTGCTCTTCGTGTCGAAGTTGGTCAACGTGTTGGCATCCGTGCTGATGGTGATGACTGGGGCGACTCTTTCAATCATTTCTAGTTTAATATATTTCACGGATACTCGCGTGGAATCGTATACTTGAAGTTCGATGGCAGCGACAGCACCTACTTTTGACTCATCCACAGCCGCTAGCTTGAATGAAGAGCTTGTGAGGCCATTGCGCTTTGCAAAAGGGCAACTAGTAGAGTATCGAGGTAGTAGTTGGAAGCAAGACCATGTGTAGGATAGACCAGCGGCAGTACCAAACACACCTGGCTGATCGTAGTCATAGCTATTGTCGCCATCGATTGTTATCGTTCCTCCTACTCGCACTGTCTGGTAATCTCCTCCGTCTATTACCGACACGATCGAGGCAGTTGTAACATACACAGCTACCGATGCCGTGCTTGACTTAGTGGTAATAGTGTTGGTGACTGTAACCTCGATCTCATAGCTGCTGCCCACGTCAAGGGACGACGTTAACAGCTTGAACTTACTGTCATCCTTAGAGATGCTGTCTAGTTCTGGATGGTCTATCACCGACCACTCGTACTTTAGATTAGAATACGACTTTGAGCCATCGCAGTTCGTCGTGAAAGCTATCGAGACCAGCTCCAAGTACGTGTCTTCGTGTGATATTGTGAGTTTCGAGCTGCCCGTTATGATCGCGTTCGGTACCAAATCTCTGCTGTTATCGATCGACAAAGAGTAAATGCTGGTAGAGCAAGCTGTCAAGAAGTTGCACAGCGTTATCTTGATATCGTACTCACCTCCGCGAACTAGTAACGACGATGGGATGGGTGTAGGCGGCGAGATTGTGTATTGCTGATTCAAAAAATCTTCAACCAAACTAGCATTGATGGTAGTACTTATGATCGTGAAGTCAACCGAGAGCCAGTCCCTGCCGCCATTGTAAGTGGAAGCTGATAAATCAATGGTTACGTCAGTGCAAACACCGACTGTAGCAGGAGCTCCGATGACTATAGACGGATACGTCATGACGCTTGGCTTGCTGATACT
>JACCDO010429580.1_pt1 | contig 18356 bp, 5 predicted proteins | sample 7446101 | NCBI WGS metagenome assembly JACCDO01 (sample SAMN15323440, study PRJNA562643) | freshwater metagenome | isolation source: river surface water | place: USA:Blue River Watershed | collected 2017-08-16 | reverse complement strand
GAAAGCTGCATTCGATATCATTCACAAGAAAGAAAGAAAGAAGGCATTTGAAGACGCAATTGGCTTCCGTATGGTTTTCAATGATTTGGTCGAGTGCAAGAAGCCTATTATTGGACATAATTGCTTCTTCGATTTATTATTTTTAATGAAATGGTTAGATGGACCTCTACCGTCTGACATGTCTCAGTTCGTTGGAAAATTTAATAAAATGTTTCCAGAAGTTTATGATACTAAATACATAGCTGCAAGTGGCATTCTCGGCATTAAGTACCAAGACACGGCATTGTGTGATATATATGACCAGTTACTAGGTAAGAAATTTACTGCAAGTAATAGCAGTGATGTAAATGCTATAAATAATGCATTAGAAGCAATAAACAGTTTAAAGATTGTATGTGGGAATGGTTTTGATAACTATAAGTCAGCGGAAAGTCAGCAGTTACACGATGCCGGATACGACTCTTATTGCACTGGTTGTGTGTTTGCAGCTGAAATCGCAATAGCTAAAGGATTTAACAATATTAAACAAAATGCAATCAATAAATTATTCATGATGCAATCGATATATCACATGGATATAGATCCTGCCGCTGCTCCTACATTTGGCACCGTGAAATATGATGGAGTTATACTGTATGTACATGGATTTGGTGAAAAAACTACTACAGACGATTTGATTAAATTAGCAGTTACCACGGGTGTAGATAAAAGCCTGATTGAAATAATTTGGATAGACGGCAGCAGCGCGTTGGCTTGTTTCCAATGTGCCGACACCCACGAAGAAATAGTCAATAAATTTAATCAAGAACTAGTGAAAGAAATGAATGTGACATTAGACTGCTATCCTCCAGTGCAGCTACAGGTAGAAGATGCTACGGCTGATAGTTTACTGACCAAGCGGAAGTTAGATGAAGATGAAGCAGATACTGGTACTAGGCAAAAAGTATGAGTGAGTATCACTTAATAGACATAGTTGTTCGTTTCATATTGTATATTAATTATTTATTTTACTTAAAACCTTATATCGCTATTATTATATTATTGTTCAAGCGGTTTAGTATCCACCGCCGTATCCACCATATGCTGCACCACCATATGGTTGTTGCTGTTGTTGTCCATACATACCTTGTCCATATCCTCCGCCATATTGTTGTTGCTGGCTGTATGGATCTGGGATACCACCACCCATCATGTTGCCCCCCATACCATATCCACCACCGTTAGTTATCATTAATGTATCATTTCCCATCATACCTCCCATCATGAATCCGTATGCTGGTGATATGCTTTCATTGACTTCCTCCTTAGGTGGTTCTGTTCTTTGAACGACAACATTTACTTTCTCGTGTAAATGGCGTAAATATTGAATAATGTATGGCATAACAAAGTCGGTATAACCATGACGCCATGCAAGCTCAACTGCTACATCTGGACGAATTAAATCGTAACAAGTAAATAATGCAGCAGCAAATGATGCGCGATCACTCACTGATACAAAGAAACGTAATAATTCCTCAGCTAAGTCAGCATCACCTGATTCTGCAGTGGTATCAATAGCGTCTTTGTACATCTTGTCGCCTTTGCTTAATCCGATAGACTGGGCATATCGCTTATTTTTCTTGTATAAGTATGCAGCGATACGACGGAACTCAAGTAGTTCGTGTTTCTCGACTTTTTGCGCCAAGAATATTTGATCAAAGTTATCATGGTCGTCAATGGATACACGTAGTCCTTCATAGTCTTCTTCGATGATCATCAACTCATTGATGGCCTCGTTAACCACAGATAGATTCTCCTTTTGAACACTCTTCATGTATTCTAATGCTAATGGTAATGCATTATTCTTACGTAATAAATGAACAGTTCTTGCATGATCTAGATGAGGTGTTAGTACTTGTAATAATCTACTTAATTGCATAGGATGCTGAGTCAAGTAGAAGGTAATCGCCTTGTATTGGACTTCAGGATTACGAACTTTCTGCACACAATCTAAGAATAAATCATGTTGGAATGATACGCAGTGATCAACCATAGTCTTAACAGCTGCATCATGTTGACCATCTTCCTTGTATAAATAGACAGTCTCGTTCCATAACATCGCCTTCTCGCATGCACGTAACATCTTTGTTACATTCATACGTGAGTGGAATATCTTTATGTGTTCCATTAATTTTTCTGGTAAATACTTCGAGTACAATACACCTAATTCAGTGAAGATACCCGCATGAGCGTTGTCTAAACCTAAGCCTTGTTCCATTAAGTTCATTAACTCGGTGGATCTACCGGCACGTTCATAGTGATTGATCAATTCTTCAAGATGATCAGGATGCACGATGATGTTAAGACCACAGATATTGGCAAGTCTTACTTCATTAGCACGTAAGCATGCAAGATTAACTTCCTTCCAAGTTGAGACACTGTGCGCCTTGGTTGCAGCATCAACAGCTTCTCTGTATTGTTCAAGGTTGACATAACATAATGCTAATTTTGCATTATTATTAATATTTTGGAATAATAATTTTGCTGCTTCGAACATTTTTTCTTCGTAACAACGTTCACCAATAAGATCAATTTTCGCTACGTTTGGCACGGATATCAATTCCTCCAACTCCGACAATCTGTTGACACGAGCCAAAGCATAGATAAGTTGAGTATCCAATACTGCCTCTTTGATATCTTTGCGCGCCATCTTTAAATACGATACTAAATCTTCGTAGTTTTGGGCGTATTCAGCTGCACTAATCACTAGTTGGTAGTCGTTTGGATCCTTGGCTTTGATGTAAGAATTGATGGACTCGGTTAACAAATTACTGTCTAATTGTGCTCGGGCTAGTTTGGACCAACATGGTTTGATATTAACTCGCTCCGCAAATTCCTTGGCACGATCCAAATCCCTGATATTCTCAACAATTACCGTAATAGCAGCTACATGATGAGTCACTTGCTCGTCACCAGTTGTTTTCTTGCCGAATTTAACATATATAGTCAAGGCTTCTTCGTAAAGTTGATGCTGTTCAGACGCCGCGATAGCCGCGATATCAGGACCGTCGAAGTTATCTAAACGATTTATGTATTCATTAACTTTCTCTTTGTTTGATCTTATTGCAGTTAAAATAAGTAAATTTTGAAGATTTTTATTATTTGAAAAGTCACTGCCTTGTAACACGATGCGTTCTAGTAGTTCAATTAATTCACCTGGCATATCACAATGCATGAATGCTTTGACCGTTGATGATACTTCATCTGGATTTTTTGTTTCAGGTAATGCTGTTTGAACAACTTGATCTAATAAATATCGTCGTGATGGAGCCTCTGGTGCGGTTGGGTCGAATCCTTCAGGCTTCAACACGCTTGTCCACAAGTCAATGTCTTGTCTTTCCACTAAATAACGGGCTAAGTCTTTGAATAAACCATTTTCTTGTGTGACCTTAATCAATAAATCATCGCACGAACCACGAGCATGCTTGTAGGCGACAAACGCAAGATGAGGATCTAACTTCTCACAGAAAGCACCAATAACTCGAGGATCATAGAACTGATTATTCGTTAAAAATTGTAACGGATCACGGTTTAAGGAGATGTATATTTTGCCAATAGCATTGTGAGTTGCAGGTTCAGTATTGCCTTGAGCGATTCTGGCCTCTAACCAATGATGCAATAAGCGTAGACGATTGCGTCTTTCAACTTGTTCCACTAACTCAGCAACTGGACACATTTGACCGACCGAATTCAATATGTTCTTAACAAACTCTTCATTTGCTTCCAAGTCTAATAATTTACCAACGACTTGCGGAGTCTTCTGTGGAGACACCTTTTGCACATATACTTCAATATATTTTTGTAAATTACTGTTATATAAATAGGCTGTCATCTCCTCGATGAAATCGTAACGGTCACAGACGTGAATCAATGGACGAGGATCGGCTAATTTCGCTTCCATTAAGAATTGCTTCACTTCATTAGGATCATAGACGGTACTGTCGCGACATACACGCTCAACTTCCTTAAATTGTCCCATTTTAGCAGCTGCTTCAATATACTTTTTGTGCACAACTGGCAGTTGAGAGAAGTTAACGATGCCGCCCAAGTAGTAGAATAAACCTTCAAATGACTTGAAATCTTCGAACATTTTTATGACGTTTTCAGGTCCTAGTGGATCGGAATACTTGGTGGCAATTTGAACCACAATGTTTAAGTTAGTACGCATATTTCTTGCTAACATATCTTTCAATACTTCTAACGAACCAGCAGGTGCGACGGCTCCGAAATATGTTAATAAGAACTCAGGATTGATAGGTGGCATACCAGCTGCTGATGAATTCGCAAGAATGCGTTTAATGTCAGCAATTTCAGTGTAATGCTCTAAAGCACGTTGAAATAGACCGGTTTGTTCACATAAACGACCGATATGAGCCTTGTCATAGTGTGTAAACATCTCGTTGCCTAAGATTGCATCCGCTACTTGAGGCATACCACCCAAAAGATTGATTTCTAATAATCTTGTTTGTAAAAATCCTTCTTCTTTCTTGTTACCTTTTAATGCTTCTAGTAAAAATGCTGTCGCTTCACGTAATAAGTTGCAAGATAAAAATACTTCCAATACAGAGTTTGTGTCAATCATTTGAGGACCATCACCAGAGACTAATTTCTTGGCAAATTCTAGAGCACCAGCAGGATTAGTACGTACTAGTTGTTGTAACATCATTGAATAGTCAACACGATAACCGACACGCGATGCATAACCAACAATTTGGTCTGTTTGACCTTTCATCATGTAACAGTTAATGACTTTTTCAGCGCAGTTAGCACCTTGGTATGCTTTCAATGCTAAATCGACGTTGACATTATATAATAAATCACCTAATTCTTCAGAGAAAGTTAATTTATCTTCAGCGATCCACTTCTCTAACATAGCGCCCCTTCCTTGTTGTATCACAGGCTTAGATAATTCAAGTGATTCTAGTTGATTTAATTTACCCTTTTCTAGAAGGACTTGGAAGTATTGAAAAACTGGTGGTATATTACCAGTTTGTGGCATTTGTTGAAACTTTAATATAGTAGCTGGAGTGCGTAGAAATTGTCTTGGTGAATCGGCAGCAACTTTAGCAGCGCCGGCAATATCACCAGCAGCGATCATGCTGTTAAATTGCGCAGTATACAAGTCGTCTGCTCCAGGTAAACCTAGACGTGAAGCGATTTCAATGGCTAATTGTTGATCTTGTAAAGTACCAACAATGTATGGGACAAGTCCATTTTCATTAAGACCAACGTGTAATACTTGACCACGACGTGTAATACATAATATTCCGCCAGTAGCAACACATTCAGTAGCAACAAATACTGTATCAGTAGTTATACGACCTCTATACATTGGCTTACCAGTAAAAACATCAAATAAATACATAAAACCCATCTTTGATACCATGTATATTAAATCATGCTTCTTACTGATAGTCATAGTCACTGGGAAATCGTTAGCTGCCTCTGGAGGGACAGGAATATTTTGAGGAGTTGGACGGAATACTCCACCAGGAGCATTTTTATCTCTACCAACTTCCATCACAAATAATTTAGCAGGTTGATCTGGTTTCTTGTCCTCAAAGCATAACACTTGGGCAGGCTCGTCACGACCAGGTACTTTAATTACTGAAAAAACACCACAATGTCCTTGTAGCATTTGTGACACACTTTTCTCGATAGAGTAAAGTTGCATACTACCATCAATAACACCTGGTGAGGAACCAGCTTTAATACCACAAAGTAAACACCATTTACCATCACCGGATACTTGATAGTTTAAAATTTGTGTACCTTCAGCTAGTGCAGGATTACGATCGAACACTTTCACAGGTTCAGAAGTACCTTCAATAGACCAATGAAAAACGGATTCTGCAGTAACTAATGCAATAGAATTTGGAGATATCCAACGCCAAAAAGTTACAGCTGAACTCATAGCAAATGACTTCATTTTGGCACGTAATTCTAGATTAAATATTTGTAATTGTACACCAGATTTTAATGCAATAACTTTTGATACAGGGTTCATGATCGCTGCTTCAGCTGACATCTTTTGCCTTGTTAAAGCATTATTTGCACTTAAATCAACTATAGCGACTTGTTGAGCACCACCTACAGTTTCGCATACTGTAATAAATTTATCGGATTCAAACGAACATGATCCAAATTTTATATTATCAGCAGCAATTGATAATGGTGCATTTGTGAGCTATTATGGAAAGTCAATGAGTATAAGTGATTAGATATGTGATAAGTGTTAATTGTAAAGTGAGTTGACAGTAATCACATGATCAAAAGGTATTGTATAGCGCTCATGTCCATCAAAGATACAAGATACTAAATGCAATCATGAAGTCACTAAACAGTATCACGGAACGAATCCAATATACTAAATTGACAACTATGACACTATTGTAAGACATCATTCGTACTTTTAAAGCAAATGTCGTGCATAAAATAGTCCGATATCCATAGTAATCTAAATGCAAGAACAGAAAGTACAAATCCATCCTCTATGAATCTTTATGAAACAAGCGCATACATCCTTGAGCGTCCGAAAGAAGTGGGTGGCGGTGAGAGACGTACATTCAGTGTTTCGGCGAATGTGACTGGGACCGCCATACTCGACGACTATCTGGAACCAGCAACGGGTAACACCAAAGTTGATTTTTCGAGGCTTCGATTTTGGATAAGTTTCGCGTTACGCCTAGGTAACAAATCAGGGTTAGAGAAAAAAAATGATATTTTAACGAAAAAATGAAGAAAAAGACATTCAAAAGAGTGATACGTTACAAATTTACTGTGTTTTCTTATGTTATATGCAATTAAATACAAACCTAAAATTGTAAATTTAATTATTTTGTAATTATCTATTATTATGCCACTGTAAGGTCCGTCTCACCTCATCGCTCCATCATTGGTGCTATTTTAGGTAGCACAATGGTAACATTTCATGTCGCCGCTAGCCAGGGCCGTATTCGTGATCTGGTCATCAAATGCTTTCATTCAGATTGCATCAAGTTGCAGAGAAAAGCACGTTGTTTCAAGTATACCGTCGCAAACATGAGGTTATTTTTGGTTTTTATTGCTTTCGTAATTACCTGCAACATGGTGAATGCATTTAGAGGTGTTAAGTCATCAAGTAGTATGAGAATTAGAAAATCTAGTCCGATTCATGCTGTGAGTGAAGTAAATTCAAGTATGTGCTCCTTAACTCTAATACTATGTACTGTCGTCAACGCTATGTAACACATCCTTTTGCTTATTTACTTAATTCTTTATACTTCGTGTATATTGGATGTTTTCGTTCTTTCTTCTATTATTTGATGCATTTATTCCATTTCTGAAGTATTAACTATGCTCACATACTCTTTTGCTATATGATAGTTGAATCTTTAGAGGCTGTGTTAAAGTCTGCAGGACAATCGCTAGTAGTAGTTGACTACTCTACTACATGGTGTGGTCCTTGTAAGATGGTTCTACCAAAATATGTCGAATTAAGTGACAAATATAACAATGTAATATTTTTAAAATGCATCGGAGATGCGTCTGCTGAAGCATCTGCATTGATGAAGAGAGAAGGGGTTAGATCCGTACCTGCTTTCCATTTTTGGAAAAGTGGTGTAAAATTAGATGTAGTAAGTGGTGCTAGAATTGAAGATGTCGAGGCTATGGTTGTATCAAATAAATAATATAATCATTCCACTTATATAACTAGTATAACATTTGTTCATATGAAGAAGAATAAATTACCTTTCAGTATTATTATATACAATTATACAAGGACGTGTATCATATTAAATAATTTTATTGTTACGTGTCACGTATTCCTAATAACAGTCCAGTGCCAAATCCGGCGGTAGTAGGCATATTGTATTCTATTATAGTTTTAAGATTTTCATACGCAAGGCCTAAATCTTCAGCATCAATTCTTCCATCTTGATTTAAATCAACAGCGTTAGATACTTCTTTTTCAATTTTATGATAATCAATTTGCATAAACCCATGATATGCAAGTGTTTGCATTGTAATAAATAAACCTCCGACTATAAATGCAAGCATTTTTGACACTCTCATAAGACAATAGCCACTAGAATACCCCATAAATAAACCATAACCAACTTGTACAGGCACCCCCGTGCCTAAAACCTTGTTTATATCAGCACTTAATTTATCAACATTTACTTTCTGATCTGCTAAAAAAGCACGAACTTTTTTCTCTATATTCTTACTCGTGTATACTCTCTTTCTACCTTCGTCTTCTTTTCGTTTTCCAGCAGTACTTGGTTTAAGGGCGTATGTCTGCAATAACAGAATTACGAACACCAGTAGAAGTAAATTCATGATTATTTACAAGGCCGTCTACTAGATGCGCCGACCGCTCTCGAATGCCACACACTTTCTCCTTAATCGATTAAGTTTATTTGTGTAAAATGCCTAATTCAGTTCAGTTACTCTGTTTCTTAGTCTTCCGATGAGTCTCAGCGAGCACAACCGGCCCGAGTCTCGCCGAGCCGGTACAAATTAAAGGAAGTAATATAAAAACGACTATAAAATAAAAATTTGTTGTTGGAAATAGTTTAATTTTGCATAAGTTTCACTCTGGAGTTATGATGATGTACTCAGATGTACATTATAACAAAATTGTAACTATTGAAGTAAATAGGAGGTCCAGCACAAGTAAACATTGATCTCTCTACAAACGGTGGAGCGAATAAATTGATTGGAAATCGTATAACATACAAAATAAGAAACTAGGCGCAGAGCAGTTACCGGTACGAAAACCCTAAGTTATGGTCGTTTTCTTCAAAAAAAAAAATCAAATAAAGGAAAAGGAAAGGCAGCCATGGCCTTTACCGAGAAGCACAAATGGTGCTGCGGCAAGATCCTGGAGGCTTTCCAGCCAGAGGTCGATTCGGATACGGTGCAGTTATTCCTTCGACAAGATGTAAATCTACAAAAATTTACTGGATTCTTCAAGGGTGAAGGAAATAGTAGATTATTTGTGTTTTTTCAAGCGGAGCAAACCGAAGGAGAGGTATGTATCATATTGCATTCTAATTAATAGAACTTTCTTGGTCAAATTCATATTATAGTGATCATAGTCGCGACTCAATATAGAGTTTGACTACACTCATGACTGTTACATAGTATATTGACTACTACAAATTTTATTGTGAAAACTTCCTCTTACTTATTCATACATATAGGCTTGGACGGAGAATCTCCCTAAAGTTTTGTCTGTGTCAGACGGTAGTCAAGGTTTAATGGTAAATAAATGCTGCTACTTTGTCCGAAACGTAGCCGCTGGCGTTGCACTAGATATGACTAAAAGTGGTGAAAACGATTTATTATTTGGTGAACTTGGTGACTCTGCATTAGGAACCATTGAATCTATATTAAGTCAATCATATAAACCAATGTTAAATACATATGATAGTTGGGGAAAAGTAGATGAAGAACATCGTTCAGATTTTGTATCTGAAATGAACTCATTCATTATGAATATTAACGAAGCATTACAATCGTTTGCTTCTAGTCTTGAATTACGAGGTCCTGATCCTAAGCTATATCGTGCATTAGAGACTAAATCACATCGCTCTGCATTACCTGCTGAAACCGTTGATCATTTTGAAAATTTATTGTCTGAATGGTGCAATCAAATAGAGAGGTATAATTCCCCATCACAATCAAATGATGGTAATGACGTTGGTCCTAGAGGGGAATTGGAGTATTGGCGTGGACGTATGCAAAAGTTAACCTCCATTACGGAGCAACTTAAGCGACCTGATTGCAAACAAGTAATAACAGTTTTATCAGCATTGACTAAAAACTCTCCAGATAAACAAAAATTAGTTAATTTGTTACATCGATGGAAGCAAATAGATGTGGATATCACTGAATCTGCTAACGAGGCTAAAGATAATGTCAAGTATCTTTATACATTAGAGCGATTTATTGATCCTTTGTACACCGGAAATGCCGAAACTATAACCGACACCCTTCCAGCTTTGATGAATTCTATTAAGATGATTCATACCATTGCTAGATACTACAATACTTCCGATCGTATGACATCATTATTTGCGAAAATTACGGAGCAAATGATATGTAACTGTAAGATGCACATCACTAATGGAGAGACTTCAGACTCTTTATGGGAATGTGATCCACAGGAATTAGTTCGTAAATTAGAAGCATGTTTGAAATTAAACGAAGCGTATCAAGAGCAGTACCGCGTGACGAAGACAAAGCTTGAGCAGACACCCAAGGGTAAACAGTTCGCTTTTAATGAAATGCAAATATTTGGAAAATTTGATTTATTTTGTAGAAGAGTTATCAAATTAATCGACATGTTTTCGACGATTGATCAATTCAACTCGCTGTCCAAGAACAAGCTAGAGGGGATGGACAAGCTGATTGATGCGTTCCACAAGATAGTCAAAGACTTCAAGATCAAACGTCACGACTTACTTGACTACCATAACAACAAATTTGATCGTGATTATGTTGAGTTTAACACTCAGATAACAGATTTGGAGGCGTCATTACAGCAGTTTATCAACTCGTCCTTCGAGAACATCACTTCCATTGAGCATTCGTTGCAATTGTTGCGCAAATTCCAATCGATATTAATGAGAGAGTCGTTGAAAAGTGATTTGGATTCCAAACTAAATATAATTTTTCAAAATTATGGTCAAGAATTAGAACAGGTACAGCATTTGTATGAGAAAGAGAAGCATGATCCGCCTATTCCTCGTAACTTGCCACCTGTGGCTGGTAATATCACCTGGTCTCGACACCTACTCAAGCGTATTGAAGAACCAATGAAGCAATTTGAATCGAATCAAAACGTACTAGCCGGTAAAGACGCCAAGCGAATCATAAAAATGTATAATAAAGTTGCGAAAACATTAGTTGCCTTCGAGTATTTATGGTATCAAGCGTGGGTTCAGTCCATCGACCAAGCCAAGGCCGGCTTACAAGCTACTTTGATTATTCGACATCCTGATGACGGCAAACTATACGTTAATTTTGATCAAGAAATATTGCAATTAATCAGAGAAGCGAAATGCCTTGATCGGATGGGTGTTGATATCCCTGACGGTGCTAGAATCGTGTTATTTCAAGAAGATAAATTTAAAAATTATCACAATGAATTACATTGGGCATTAAGTGAATACGATAAGGTGTATACGAAGGTCATTCCTGTAACGGCGATGGTCTTACGACCACACTTTAGAGACATGGAATACAAGCTACGCCCTGGTATGATCACGTTAACTTGGACCTCGATGAATATTGACGCATATAAGGTACATATTCATGCGGGATTACGCAAGTTAGAGGAGTTAGTCGCCAATATTAATGATATTATTGAAAATAGAATTGAGAAAAATTTGAAAATTGTATCAAAAACCCTCTTAGTCGACTTGCCTGATGCTGAGTCATTTACGGTGGAAGAGTTTGTACGCATGCAGGAGAAGCACATCGCTCGTCAATCTATGTTATTACAAGGGAAAAACTTAGAAATTGAGTATGCGGTACGTGACTTAGTTAAAGTTATTTCCTCTTACAAACTTGACGGTCATGTGGATCCTGTTGCAGAAGATGAAATAGCTAAATTAAAGCGTCATTATAACCACTTCATGTACCAAGCGTTACTACATTGTGCTAAGAACTCAATGAATGCATTGAAAAAGCGTATTGGCTCTCGTCCTGTTGTCAGTAGCGGTGACAAAAAGGCTGCCGCTGTTGTTGTTCAACCATTTTTTGAAGTTGATATCCAATTAGCAGCACCTCATGTTATCTTACATCCTTCATTAGATGAAATCCAAGAGTGCATCAACAAGTCTGCTCAAGCTATCCTACGTTGCTTTAAAACTGTCAAAGATTGGTCATTAGACTCAGATGGTCCAAGGAATCGTACATTTTTTGATCGTATTACAAAAGATATCGAAATTGTTCGTGTTGCATTATTACTTACAGGTTGCATTCAAGGCATCCGTAATACCGTGCAAGATTATTTGAACTCCTTCGCTCAGTATGACTGGCTATGGCACGATGATAAAGACAAATCTTATAACAGTTTCAAGAATTCAAGCCCTTCTCTTGATGATTTTGATGGTAAATTACGATCGTTTGGTCGAACAGATGATGAAATCGCGCAAATGAATGACTTGCATAATATTGGCGCATTATCCTTACGCACTGTGTCCATCAAGTCACAATTACGATCTGAATGTAACCGTTGGAAAATTAAATTCAGTGATAATTTACACGCCCAAGCGAAAGCTGAACTTGAGAAATTATTTGAATATTTCCGTGTTACCACTCAAAAATTAGGTCGTGAAGTCAGGGATTTAGATACGTTATCATTCATCATGAAGCTATTAGTCGAAGTACGTGAACGTGAAAGTAGTATGGAAATGGAAATCTCCCCTATCATGGACATGTATCGCATGCTTGAGTCATATCTACCATCTGGTTTCATGGAAAAAGACGAAATTGATAAGAAAACTGTTCTTCGTGGTAACTGGAAAGCGTTACTAAAGAAAAGTGAGACTCGCACGGAGGAATTGTCTAAAACCCAAACTAAATTCAAACGTCAGTTATTGAAAGATATCAAAGAGTTTAAATTAGATGTGACTAACTTCAGAGAAGATTTCTTACGTAACGGTCCGATGGTAGATGGTATCAATCCTCAGGATGCTGTTGATCGCTTAAGTCGATTCAAGGAAGAGTACAAGATCCGTGAGCGCAAGCAGAACATGTACAAGGGGGGCGAGGAATTATTCGCTTTACCTATTACTGATTATGCTGATTTAATGCAAACTGAAAAGGAAGTGAAACTTGCGAGTCAACTGTTCGATCTTTACACTGACGTGTTAGGCACCATGAATGACTGGAAGAACGTTCTTTGGTCGGAAGTCAAGAGTAATATCAGTGAAATGAACGAGAAAATCGAGTCTTTCTCCGTTCGTTGTAAGAAATTACCTGGAAAATTACGAGAATATTCTGCATATAAAACCCTTAAAACACAGATTGAAGACTTCCAACTTGTGCTGCCATTGTTGCAAGAGCTAACGAAGGAGTCCATCAAAGATCGACATTGGGAAGAGGTCATGCAGATTACTGGTTCTACTTTAGACTTTGCAGGTCCTGAGTTCCGTTTGGGTTCATTACTTGAAATCAGTTTAATCGAAAAGAAAGAGGAAATTGAAGAAGTAACGGATGGTGCGGACAAGCAGCTTAAGATTGAACGCGGACTTGCTGAGATCACCGAGCGATGGTCAACTGCTACATTCCAATTCAGAGAGTGGAAAGGTCGCAATATTCAAATCTTACAAGGTACTGTTGGTATCATGGAAGAATTAGAAGAGGCACAAATGAATTTACAAGGTATGTTAACCATGCGTCATGTGACCCCATTCCGTGAAGAAGCACAAGCATTACTTGGTAAGTTATCTGAAACATCTGATGTATTAGAACGATGGTTGAAGGTGCAAATGATGTGGTGCTCTCTGGAGTCTGTCTTCACTGGCGGTGATATTGCAAAGCAGATGCCTATGGAAGCCAAGAAATTCTCTAAAATTGATAAAGAATGGGCTAAAATCATGTCGAATGCTTATGATAAACAGCTAGTTGTCGAAAGTGCGGAGAACGAAGTGCTACGTGCGTCATTACCAGTTATGTACAGTGAGTTAGAGAAATGCCAGAAGTCCCTTGAAGGTTACCTTGAACAAAAACGTAATAAATTTCCAAGATTTTATTTCGTCTCCAACCCTGGTTTGTTGATAATTCTGTCACAGGGCTCCGATCCGTTATCCATGAACGATCATTATGAAAAGGTATTCGATGCCATTTCATACGTTGATCATAATAAAAAAGATAAAACGATCATTGAGAAATTACACGGTGATGGTGGTAACGGTCATGAGATTGTGGTATTTTCCACACCGGTGAAAGCTGTTGGTAACATTGAAGATTGGTTGTGTGAACTGTTAAAGAAAATGCAACTGACCATGAAGGATTTAGCTAGAAGCTGTGCAGCAGATCTGAGTAGTTTGACCAGTGACATTCACAATTTACGTTCATTTGTTGATAACAATATTGCTCAATTTGCATTGCTTGGTATCCAAATGTTATGGACTTTGGATATGCAAGTTGCATTAGATCAGATGCGCGCCAAGAAGAATAGCATGAAGGATTGTAATCAACGACAGATCGAAATATTACGTGAAATGTCCTCGTGGTGTTTACAAGATCTAGGATCAGGTGTGAACCGTCGTAAGATTGAAACCCTCGTTACTATACACGTCCATGCAAAGGACGTTACCAGTGACATTGCTGGATTAGTCAAGAATAAAAAGTTAAATGATCCAAACGATTTTGAGTGGTTGAAACAGGCCCGATTCTACTGGAAGCCAGCTGGCAGTGATGAAGTGTCCGCCGATGGCTGCTCGTCTATTGCCATTACGGATGTTGATTTTAACTACCAATTCGAATATTTAGGTGCCAAAGAGAGATTGGTGGTAACACCACTTACTGATAGATGCTATATCACATTGGCTCAAGCGATGGGTATGTTTTTCGGTGGTGCACCTGCTGGTCCTGCTGGTACTGGTAAGACTGAAACCGTTAAAGATTTAGGTCGTTCGTTAGGTATCTTCGTTGTTGTCACTAACTGTACAGATCAGCAATCATACCTAGATTGCGCCAAGATATTCAAAGGTTTGTGTATGTCTGGTTTATGGGGATGCTTCGATGAGTTTAATCGTATTCGTTTACCAGTGTTGTCCGTCGTCGCACAACAAGTTTTGTCCATATTAAATGCGAAGAAGAGTGGCGTTGTACAATTCCAATTCCCTGGTGATCCACAGAACGTGACTTTGATCCCTTGCTGCGGCTTTTTCATTACCATGAATCCCGGTTATGCCGGTAGACAAGAGTTACCTGAGAACTTGAAGGCCCTTTTCCGAGGTGTTGCCATGATGGTTCCTGATTTCCAAATGATTATGAAGGTCAAACTATGTTCGGTCGGTTATGAACAATATGAAATGTTGTCACAGAAATTTTATGTTTTATACAACACATCAAAGGAGCAGTTATCGGCGCAAAAGCATTATGATTGGGGTTTAAGAAATATATTAGCTGTGTTGCGTACCGCCGGTCAAACCAAGCGTGATAATCCTGGTGCATCGGAATCGTTTTTATTATATCGTACTTTAAGAGAAATGAATTTATCGAAAATGGTTGCGCAAGATGTACCTTTATTTTTATCGTTATTAGCAGATATGTTCCCGCAATTATCGCCTCCTGCGAAAGCAGAATATCCACAGCTAGAAGATGCATTAAAGAAGAGTGTGGAGGCTAACAAGTTAGTTTACCATCCTACGTGGGTCAATAAAATCTTGCAGTTATATGATACCACCTTGGTCAGACACGGTATCATGTTGGTCGGTCCTACTGGTGGCGGTAAAACACAAATATTCAAGAATTTACGTGCCGGTTTAGATGTTACTACTGGAGTCACTCACAAAGACATTAGGTTTAATCCAAAGGCCATCCGCGCACAAGAAATGTACGGTGAAATGGATGTATTGAGTGGTGAGTGGACCACCGGTGTGTTCGCTGCGATCTGGGCCAAATTTAACAACAGACAAAATCCATGGAATACTTGGATCATTGCTGATGGTCCTGTCGATGCAATCTGGATTGAAGATCTGAATACTGTCTTGGACGACAACAAGATCTTAACTTTAGCTAATGGTGATCGTATTCCTATGACAGCCAATGTTAAAATTATGTTTGAAGTTGAAACGTTGGTTAACGCCTCTCCTGCGACAGTATCTCGCGCCGGTATTATTTATGTATCTGATACTGATCTAGATTGGTCTCCAGTCGTTGAAGGTTGGATTAGACGACAGTCATCACAACTGCAAGAGAAGCTTCGTGGACTATTCACCAAATACATGGGTGCGTCAACACCTGTTGATCCAGGTCATTGCTTAGATTGGTTAAATCGTAACGTGCAGCAAGTCATGCCTGTCTCTCGTGTCGGTGTAACATCCGCGCTTACCGATTTATTCAAAGGTATTACCGAAGGCAAAGGAGCGATTGATTTGCTCACTGACACTGACACCAGACTTGAACGAGTATTCTTGTATTGCTTGTGTTGGTCTGTAGGTGGTTTATTAGAAGCCGATGCAAGAGTTAAGTTTGATGAATTCTTACGTAGCTACGATAAAAATGGTATGATGCCCAAGTGCGAACCTGGCACTACGATTTATGAGTACAAACTAGAAGGCTCTAATTGGGTATTGTGGAAGCCTCCTACTTGGAAGTACCCAGTTGGTGTAGAAAAGCTTGATTTCAGTAACTTGCTTGTTCCTACCATGGACTCTACAAGAGCGTCGTACAATTGCACTCATATGCACAAGCAGAAGAAGGCGGTATGTTTAGTTGGTGGTGATGGTACTGCCAAAACTTCGACGGCATTAATGTTTTTCCAAACATTAGATCCTGCCGAAATGCTCATTAAACGTGTCAATTTCTCATCTTTGACCACTCCATTCATGTGTCAAAGCAGTATTGAAGTTGAGCTCGAGAAGCGTGGTGGTAAGAACTTTGGTCCACCTGGAGGCAAAGCGATGACTATCTTCATGGATGACTTAAGTATGCCTGAGGTCAACGTATGGGGTGATCAACCTACTCTTGAAATGGTGCGTTTGGTCGTAGAATACAATTGCTTTGCTTTCTTAGACAAGGATAAACGTGGTGACTTTAAACAGTGTGAAGATTTACAATTCATGGCTGCTATGCAACATCCAGGTGGTGGCAAGAACGATATTCCTAACCGTTTAAAACGAAACTTCTACATATTCAATATGGTGTTACCATCTATTACATCTATTAATGATATCTACGGTCAGATGTTAGTAGGACGTTTCCCAGAGGGCAAAACCTCGGAGGATACATTATCTGTCGTGAAGAAATTGACTAGTGCCACCATCAGTCTATGGAGGACAATGAAGGATAAAATGCTTCCAACACCTGCGAAATTTCACTATATTTTCAATTTAAGAGAATTATCCCGAGTGTTCCAAGGTATATTGCTAACACCAACTGCAACAGTGAAGACCGGCGGTTTCCGCAGTGAGACCCAAGGTGTACCATTCCAAGGTGGTGGAATTACCTTGTTGAGAATCTGGAAACATGAATGTGCTCGTGTGTTCGGTGATAAATTAACCAACTTGAAGGATAAGTCTGTCTACTTTGATTTCATGGAGAAGCAACTAAGTGAAACTTTCGGTGTCGAAATGGCGGATGTTAGTAGACCACCATTTTACATGGTGAATTTCTTACGTCCTGACGTTTATGACGAAGAAGGTGCGCTACTTGAGGATGCTCCTAAGGTCTATGAGCCTGGAGGAACCCTCGATGATATTCGTCCAGTCTGTTTAACGTTTTTAGAAAAATATAATACTGATTTCCCTTCAAAAAAGATGGAATTAGTGTTATTCAGTGATGCATTAGAGCATTTACTACGTATTAACCGCTTGATGGAGATGCCAAGAGGCTCCGGCATGTTAGTCGGTGTTGGTGGCTCTGGTAAACAATCACTCTGCCGATTATCATCGTACATATCCAGAGCAAAGAACTTCCAAATCGTTCTAACTAAACAATATAATAAAGCCGCATTCTTGGAGGATTTAAAATTATTGTATAAAGATGCTGGTCACTTACGCAAGCCAACAACGTTTTTATTTACGGAGTCCGAAATCAAGGATGAAGTGTTCTTAGAGTACATCAACAGCATATTACTCACTGGTGATATACCAGGTCTATTTGCTAAGGATGAGATCATGGCGATAACAGCTGACTTACGTAACCATTTCCTCAAGGAACGTCCTGGCATGGAGGACTCACAAGATAACTTGAAGCAATATTTTATTGATAAAGTTCGTGATAATCTACACGTCATGATCTGCATGTCACCAATGAATCCTAAATTCCCTATTCGTGCTAGAAAGTTCCCTGGTATCATCTCATGCCCTACCATCGATTGGTTCTTACCATGGCCAGCAGATGCACTTGTTGCATTATCAAAAGCATTTATTCAAAATTTCCCTATTGAATGCACACCTGAAGTAAAAGAGGGATTAATGGTGCACATGGGTATGGTCCATTCCATGGTCACTGAAGTATGTGAGGAATACTTCGTCAAGATGAGACGCAAGGTTTTCCAAACACCAAAGTCGTACTTATCGTTCATTCAAAACTTCACTGGGTTGTATTCTACGAAATTAGCAGAATTAAAAGTGAAAGAAGGTCGT
>JACCDO010574559.1_pt1 | contig 18360 bp, 7 predicted proteins | sample 7446101 | NCBI WGS metagenome assembly JACCDO01 (sample SAMN15323440, study PRJNA562643) | freshwater metagenome | isolation source: river surface water | place: USA:Blue River Watershed | collected 2017-08-16 | reverse complement strand
GTTTGTTGACTCATGAATAACATGATCATCCCCATCACCACACAAGCATAAGCGATTTGATGGAACATAAAGAGAGAAAACAGATAAATGCCCAAAGCAAGGATTGCAATGCTTGGATCAAAACACCAAAGCACAGCGATGATCACAGATGGCTGTTTGACTGCCTTTAGGGCTGTGAATATAGGATAAAAATGGGCAATACTGATAAAGAGCGCATAGGCATTAAACCATTCAATACTGAGTTCATCTCCACGATATGATCGAATGGCATTTAAGAAGAGATAGGCTTTGAGTAGATCTAAAGCAAAGAACAATATCTCCCATTTTAGGCGATAGATCTCTTGTATTTTTAAGAGATTGACTTGTTTTGAGTGCAGTGATTGATTTTTGAAAATCGCAGCAAAAGAGAAAGAACCAACCAAATAAGATAAAAGCAAAAAAGCTAGAGAAAACAATAGATTCACGTGATTTCCTTGATGTCTATGATTGAAATGATTGATTTTAACATGATTTATAGATTTTTGCACTGAAATTCTTTTGGGATTTAAGCATCGAAGAATACTTAAAAACACTTGTTTTTTTAAGCACTACATCTTATCTTATGCTCCAAAACTGGAGTCCTAATGAAGCATAATAATCATATAGAATTTAGTGAATTAGATTTTCAACAGTGGTGTTTTGCTTGTCATGATGCACATCAAAATTCCATAGAAGGCATTTGGGATTTATATCTAAAGGGCAATCATTTTAGAAGACAAATCTTTGAACATTCGCCCCAATCTCTCCAAGCGTTGATGAAAGCAGAAATGCATTTAAATCAATGCATTGAAAAAAATGTGAAAGAACTATTACATCTGATTAAACCGCATTTTTATGAGCAAAAAACAAGGTTTGAAAGCCTTTGTAGTAGGGTAGAAACAATTCCTCAATCTCATCTTAAAGAGTTTTATCATGATCTACATGAATTTAGATTTTTAAAAAAACTATTTGCCAAAGTATATGGCAAAGAAGAACAATTTGAGAATGATCTCATCCATGAAATCTTTAATTTTGCAGAACTTGAAGTTTTTCAAAATGGTTTAGAACATCAAGAACTCTTTCAAAACTTTGCAGAACTCTATCAAAGCGCCTTACAAAAACAAATCTTGTTTTTTAAGAAAGAACTCGAACTTGCATATCACTTAGATCGAGAAATAGAAGATGAAGAAAAACAAAGGAGAGAACTGTGGGGATTATGGCTTTGGAGCGGTGAATTGGCCATTAATATTTCTGTTTCTGATCTGATCTATCAAAGCAATTTAGCCCAAGGTTTTGCTGAACTCAGAAAAGATGTGCAGTTGTGGTTGGAAAATGATTTTAAACAAATGATTCAACCCGAAAAAAACAAAATTTTGGAAGATAGATCTTGGTCTATATACAATCAAATCAATGATTTAATGAATCAAGTGGATCATAGTCAATTGCATTTTGCTCAAGCTAAAATCAAACATATCTATGAAGATACTTCTTGGTTTTTGGGCTTAATTCGAGAAGAATCAATCAAAAAAGAAGAGAAATCTAGGCTAGGCACAGCGTATAAAAAACTCTATCGCTTAAATCAGTTGGTGAAAGCTGAATTACAGGATAAATATCTACAAGGAAAATTAGAAAAAACATTTGGGATCAAAACCATTAAATTCTTTGAAAGAACAGTATTCTTCTTGATTTTCTTTGTCTTATTCCTCTTGGTAATCGATTATTTTTTTGTTGCGCCAGAGAATATTGTGCTGAGAAAAACATTTGCGATTTTAGATGCATCTGCTTGTTTTGTTTTTCTCTTTGAATTCTTTGTAAAATTGGCCATGGTCAAAGAAAAAGCTTTTTATTTCAAAAGAAGATGGTTTATCGATTTCTTACCTTCGATCCCCTTTGTGTTGCTTACAGACTTTTTCTTATTAAATAATCTATACCTAGCCAATATCGGTAAATTAGGACAACTCAATCGCTATATCAGATATATCAATATGCTGACACCCGTGATTCGTGTGATTCGATTGCTTTCTTTTACATTAAGGGGCATGGATCGCTTGGTGAGAAAATACGCCAAAGTCCTCAATCAAAACTTGATCTTTTTTGAATCCAACCAAGATATCCATAGAATCCCCCAAGGACAAGCTTATCTCGAAGCCCAAAGAACCTATGGCATTTGTGTAGAACAAATCTCTAGGCATCAAAATAAACTTTCCACAGCACAAATTACCCCTTTTGCCATCTATTACCTCCCCCAACTCAAAAACCTGCTCGATCATGAAAAAGAGCATAAACTCAAAAAACCCCATTTTGGATTAGATAAAATCAATGAACTCGATATCCCAGTAGAACAAGCGATTTATCACTTGCTTCATTTGCAAGGTACCCAAATCGAAAGTTATCTAGGTCATGATTTCTCTCTCTATCTCTATAAAATCCTGGGTTTAGTCGATGTACCGATTTTAAGAAATATCCCATGGGTTGAAAAATTCCTATACAAACATAAAAACTCATCCCCATCAGAGATGTCCGCTTGGCTAGTCAGGAATATCGCTAAACTCTTAGAACTGATGATGAATGTGGGTTATTGGTTTGCTGATTTATATGGGATTATTAGTGGTCCTAGATTGATCGATAAAGTAGGAACAACGCTTGTATCTACCTTTGAACGCCCAGCGAAGCGTTTGATAATGTTTGGGACAATCTTTGCTTTAGCATCATTACTTGCCATGTCCTTTGATAATGAATATATCAAGCATTTCATCGCATTAATCGGTAAATTTCTAGGGATTCCCGCCATTGCCTTTGGTTTGATTTGTTTAATTCCGCTGATGCTTGGCAATTGGCTCAAAGGGATTGCTGGTGAAGCAACTGAATTGTATAGGGTGACATCTGAAGCGCAATTTATCAACCTACTCGAAGATGTCAAAACCAATTATACCTATGAAGATCTTTGTTTTCTTTATCATCGCACCTTGGGGATGGAATATTTTATCGCTGGTTCTCATCGCAAAACCCAACAAAATATCACTCAAGACCATTCCCATTTGATCTCTTTATCGATTCCCAAACTTTCTGTTTATGAGATTTTACTCAGAGAACATTTTATTAAAAATCTCACTGCACTTTTGCAAATCAAACATCTCCCAGAACTCAAAGGTTTTTTGGAGAGATTTGAAAAAGATACCAATGAAGTATTACAAAAAATAGAACATGATTTGGGGTTAAATGAAGAGCAAAAAGAATATTTGATTTGGTTAGAAAATAAAATATTCTTCTTGTATAGAGATTATCTAGATGGGTCTATTTTACATCATAGCGATATCAAAACCACAGAGCAATTATTGGGAAATATCAATATGAGAAATGTATTATATTACAGAATGAATCTCTCCAAAGAAGAAAGAAATCATATTGAAAAGGTAGATTTATACAATCATCGAAGTATTTTTGGTCCTTATTTGTGGTTTAGTTTAATTACCCAAAGCGTAAATCATAATACTGCACAGCTCATTTTGGATTATAATCGATTTATTATTCCCCAAAAAGGACTTAGATATGCGACAAATACCCAAAAAAATTTGTTTGATCTTTGGAAAGATGAAAAGAAAAATCAACATTTTAACCCTCAAATGGCACGAGAAAGACAAAACCCTAATTATTCTTTTCAGACGGCTGATTTTAATAGCTTATCCTTCTTAGACCAAGATCAAAACATAGAAAAAGAGATCGAATTAAAATATGGTTTGGACCTCTTAAATATCCTAAAAGAAGATCGTAAACTCCTCATCAAAGGGATTTTTAGTTCTTACCCTTTACATGCCCTACCTAAACCGCTCAGAACCATTAACCCTTATCAGTTATATCAAGAATATCTCTTTGGCTCTCGTATTTTCATACTGCCATTTCGCTTAATCGGTGATGCTTTTTCTTTGATCAAAATGATTTTTTCATGGGTGTTTAAAAAAATCCATGAAATCAGGCATCCCGAAGAAATCACTGAAAGACCCATTCCTCAAGATGATTTCTCTGTGGCTGTTCGTAAAATCGATAGAATGAGAAAACCCATCTTCTTTAGAATGATGCACATTCGCGCAAAATTTGATTTTGAGTATTTGGGGATATCCATTACTGGCAAAGAACATATCGAAAATTTATTGAGTAATGATCTAAGCAATCAAAATCTCGATGCGCAAGATCAAGCCACGAAAACAGATACATCTCATCTGTCAGATAAAACAGAAAATCTATTTATTTTTGAAGAAGATTTAAAATATATCCATGCCATTGAGTATGAACAAGGGGATTTTTATAAACTCAAAGAACAGCGTTTAGACCAGATCAAAGAATGTTTGCTTTTATTAAGAAGCCTAAACATCGTCGATGATCGATATGAAATTGAATCATTTTTGGATCTACATTATCCTTCTTTTAAAAACAAATCCCAACAAATCTTAAGGAATCTATGTATTGCCTATACCATTGATTATCAAAGAATCATGAGCTTCCATCAATGTACCCAAGCTTTTACTGAAGCCCTAAGACGCATACAATCCATGCTCAACCAAGGGATTTCTGAAGCAGAAATTCAAAAAAATGGCATCAAAGAATTGGCAATACATAAAAAAGTCATACTCAATAGTGCGAGATTTGCTGATATTATCCTCAAAGTTGGCAAAGATTTGGAAAAAAGAGGCTTTCAATTCATTTGGCAGTTATTACACTCAAAAGATGAGTTTAAAGACTTAGGCTCAAAGCAACAAGAACTCTTATGGAAAATATATCTTGCAGAATTGAGGGAATTTAAACCCATATTATGTGAGTTTGCCATCAATCCACCTGAACATCAATATAGAATCTTCGAGCAAGTGATCAATGAATTAGATCGCTGGAATGAAGAATTATTAGTGGTAAGAATACTACAATCGCTCTCTGTCTTGGACATACAAAATTACAGAAGGCATTTATGGAAAATAGGTCAATATGATCAAGATCAATAGTATTTTAATATGTATTTTCTTGTTTGCATGTGGTGCTACACCAGTAAACCCATTATCAGAACAAGAACTCTCTAAACTCGATGAAGTTAAACCCTTTGATTCAAAAGTTGAAGATCTGCCAAATGATCCAAAGGTGGCACATCCCCAAGATCTAAGCATTAAAATCAAATGTATCAATCAATCCCTTGAAAATGAGAGTTTTGTCAGGATTTTAGAAAATAATCAAAAGCTCTTGATTCATTTTGCTGGGCTATATAAATTATTATCCCCCCAAGCCAATCCTAATCAATCCGACAACAATGTGATGAATATGACTTATCGCAGAACACAGTATCTCATTGAGTTTAATCAAGTGCTCTATACCCAACTCAATAAAGTAGAACAATTATCCAAAAACTGTGATCCAAAAGTATTCGATTTTATCGATTATAGAAATAAAATTACCAATTCACTTATGATGGTACTCGATAAATATAAATAAGACCTAATCTGAAATTCTTTGACTTAATTGATCAAGCAATAATAAAGCTGCTTGAGGGATTTGAGTGCCAGGACCAAAAATCGCTTCTGCCCCAGCATCATATAATGCTTGATAATCTTGAGGTGGAATCACCCCGCCCACCACAATCATCATATCTGGGCGATTTAATCGATCTAGCGCTGCTCTCAGTTGAGGCACAAGCGTGAGATGTCCCGCAGCCAGAGAACTCACACCCACAATATGCACATCATTTTCCACAGCTTGTTTAGCGCTTTCTTCTGGGGTTTGAAATAAAGGACCAATATCCACATCAAAACCCAAGTCTGCAAAAGCAGAAGCAATGACTTTTTGACCACGATCATGCCCATCTTGCCCCATTTTTGCCAATAGAATCCTTGGTCTTCTACCATCGATGGCTTGAATATGATCTACAGCTTTTCTGACTTGATCTAAGATCTTTTGATCTCCAAAACTCTGCTGATACACACCTTTAATGCTATGAATTACGGCTTGATGTCTACCAAATGCTTTTTCTAAAGCCAAAGAAATCTCTCCTACAGTTGCTCTTAGTCTACTTGCTTCTATCGCCAATGCTAATAGATTATGAGAGAGAGAATCATCTGAATCCAAGGATTTTTCCCCATCTGTATTTGATTGATATTGTTGGGCAACTTGGGTTAATCGATCTAGGGCTTGTTGCACTTTGCTTTCATCCCGAGATGCTTTGATTTTTTGAATACTTTCGATTTGCTGTTGTCTCACAAGTTCATTATTCACTTTTAAAACTTCAATTTGATCTTCATTCTCTAAAGGATAGAGATTGACACCCAAAACGATTTGTTGTCCAGCATCGATTCTGCCTTGGGTTTTTGCTGAAGCTTCTTCTATTCTCAACTTAGGTATCCCTTTTTCATTGGCTTTGACCATACCCCCAAGCGCTTCGATTTCTTGAATATGTTGCCATGCTTTATCTACGAGTTCTGAAGTCAAACGCTCCACAAAATAGCTCCCTCCCCAAGGGTCTGCGCTATAACAAGTATCTGTTTCTTGTTGTAAGAAAATTTGAGTATTTCTTGCAATTCTTGCGCTTTCATCTGTAGGCAACGCTAGGGCTTCATCCAAAGCATTGGTATGTAAACTTTGGGTATGTCCTTGAGTCGCCGCCATGGCTTCAATACACGTTCTCACCACATTATTATACACATCTTTGGCAGTTAAACTCCAACCACTGGTTTGACTATGGGTTCTCAAAGACAGTGATTTATGATCTTTGGGGTTAAATTGAGATACGATTCTATGCCAAAGGATTCTCCCAGCTCTTAATTTGGCGACTTCCATAAAGAAATTCATACCAATGGCCCAGAAAAACGAAAGTCTAGGTGCAAAATCATCGATATTAAGACCAGCCTGAATCCCAGCTCTTAGATATTCTAATCCATTTGCCAAGGTATAAGCGAGTTCCAAATCAGCACTGGCACCAGCTTCTTGCATGTGATATCCACTGATGGAAATACTATTGAACTTGGGCATTTTCTTGCTTGTGTATTCAAAAATATCTGAAATGATCTTCATGCTGGGTTTGGGTGGATAGATATAAGTATTTCGGACCATAAACTCTTTTAGGATATCATTTTGAATGGTACCAGTAAGCAAGGCTTGATCTACCCCTTGTTCTTGAGCTGCCACAATAAACATCGCCAAAATCGGAATCACTGCACCATTCATGGTCATGGAAACACTCATTTGATCCAAAGGGATCCCATTAAACAAGAGTTTCATATCTTCTACACTATCGATAGCAACACCAGCCATGCCCACATCCCCCATCACTCTGGGATGATCTGAATCATAACCACGATGCGTGGCTAGATCAAAAGCAACACTTAATCCTTTTTGACCCGAAGCTAGATTTCTTCGATAAAAAGCATTGGATTCTTGGGCTGTGGAAAAACCAGCGTATTGTCTAATGGTCCAAGGACTTGCGCAATACATTGTGCTATAAGGACCTCGCATAAATGGACTTAAACCCGGATAAGAATCAGTGGGGTGATCACTTGGAATATCCGATGCTGTATAGCATTTTTTAATCTCTATGCCTTCTGGTGTCAGCCTTGTTTGATCATTGGCAAGGGCATCATTGCTTTGGATCAAAGATGGGGCTGATTTTGAAGGATATAAAGGGGCTTTGGAAAAATCTGGGAGTTTGGACTGCATTTACGACTACTACACAACGTTGAACATCATTGATATTTTTGTAGATCAATATAAATCCTAGGCTGAGGATTTTCAATTTTTTATATTTCACTTTGCTTTTTTCAAATTGAAGTCTTATTTTTAATCATCCCCTAAAATCAATCAAATGCAATCACTCAAAATCAGAAGGAATAATCATGTCAAGAACTGCTCAAAGTTGGTTAGATGAATATGGTGAAAGCCATAGAAATCCCACAAATAAATTGATCCATTGGATTTGTATTCCATTGATTATGCTTAGCTTGGTGATGATGCTCAGTGCAGTGACAGTTTTTGAATCAGTGCATTTAGGTCATGTGCTCTTGGGACTCGCTTCTTTATACTATTTTAGTTTATCCTTTAAACTTGCCATAGGCATGAGTTTAGTAAGTATTTCTTTGATCTATTTCCTAGGATTCACTCAAGCTTTGGCACAACAAGTGATGTTGATGCATTGGCAACTGGGTGTATTGATTTTTATCATTGCTTGGATTTTTCAGTTTATTGGGCATAAGATCGAAGGTAAAAAACCTTCTTTTTTCAAGGATATACAATTCTTGTTGATTGGTCCGATGTGGTTACTCAGTTTTATCTATCAAAAATTAGGCTTAACATATTAGGATCAAAATGAGTATTCAACAAAAAACAGGTTTGGTCTTGTCTGGTGGTGGGGCGAGAGGTGCGTATGAAGCAGGTGTACTCTATTATCTCTTTGTCAGTGGTCCTAAAGATCTAAGAGAAAAAGTGAAATTTGATATTTTGAGTGGTACATCTATTGGTGCATTACACGCTTGTGCGATTGCTTCAGAGATGCATAAAATCGAAGAAGGGATGAAGAAAATCGCACAAATTTGGGTCAATCTCAGCGTAGATCGTGTCCTAGATCTACAAATCAAAGATATTTTAACGCTGTCACGCTGGGTACTAGGTCAAGGGAGCAGAGAATCTTTATTCCCGGGTGAACCCATTCAAGCTTTGCTCAAAGAATTTGTCAATTGGGATCGATTGCATCAAAATATAGATCAAGGTTATTTGGATGCTTTAACAGTCAGTTGTACCCAAGTGCCTACAGGGAAAACAGTGGTTTTTTATGAAACCCGAGATGGTAGACCCAGAACATTTTCCCGAGATCCCCATGTTTTATCTGTGTATGCCAGAATAGAAGCAGAACATGCAAGGGCTTCAGCAGCCATTCCTTTTATTTTTCCCTCAGTTCCCATCGATGGCATTCCTTATTCAGATGGGGGATTAAGACAAAATACCCCTTTATCTCCAGCTTTAAGAGCAGGTTCAGATCGTCTTTTGGTCATTGGTTTAGGACATGAAAAAGCTTTTGGTGATCAAGGTGAAATTCCCCAATGGAAAGATAAACTCACAAGTCCTGTTTTTCTATTTGCCAAAGTATTAAATGCCATTATGCTCGATAGGGTAGATTATGATTTAATTCGCCTAGATCATTTCAATCGTTTACTCAAGCAAGGACAAGAAGCTTTTGGTGGGGATTTTATCTCTAAAATGAATGAAGTTTTATCGCCCATGAGAAAAGCTAATTATCGTTATATCCCATTTTTGGCGATTCGCCCCAGCAAAGACCTAGGGTTCTTGGCAGCATCTTATCTCAAAAATCATAAAGTCAAAACCAAGCAAATGATCATGGGTAAAATCATCCCTTTGATTGCTAAACTAGAAAGCCAAGATGAAGCGGATTTATGTAGTTATCTCTTATTTGATGGTGATTTTTGTAGAGAAATCTTTGAACTCGGTATGGCAGATGCCAAGAATCATCTCGATCAGTTCCAAAGATTTTTTGATGGGAAAAGCTTAGATTAGGATTGTTTTTGGGATCTACTGCTTAGGAGATGTAGAAAATAAATCAATAAGACAAACAGTAGCGCAAAAATCGGATAAGCACTCCCTTGTTCCCCCAAATAAAACGCATATACTTTTGAAGCAAACACAAATACAGCAGAAAGAATAAAAAACATAGGAAAGTAGGGATATCCCATGGCTTTGTATTTCCTTGGTGTTGGGTCTTTTTGTCTGAGGATATACATGGATAATACGCTCAAAGTTGCACCTACGACCATCACCAAACTCACAGTGCTAAAGATATAATCCCAAGGCACCAATAAAATCACCACACTAGAAATCAGCGCTTGTGCAAACAATGCTTTTACTGGCGTATTCTTGTGAGGATGTAATTCTTTGGCTTTATCCCAAAAAGCGCCATCAATGGCCAAAGCAAAAGCAACCCTAGCTCCCCCAAGAATTGTGGCATTAATAGAAGCCAATAGCGCAATGCTAATCAAAACAACCATGAAATATTGCGCCCAAGTCCCCCCAAGCACAAAAGCAATCGCACTCCCCATATCTTGTTGGCTTTGATGTAAGTTTTGCAACCCATCATAGCCCAATACATAGATCGCTGTGCCACATAATAACAGATATAACACAGTGACAATCAATGTACCCCCAACCAGAGAATAAGGAAGGGTTTTTTCAGGTGTTTTCACTTCTCCAGCGACATAGATAATCGCATTCCAACCCGAATAGGCAAAATAAGCATCCAAAAAACCAGAAGCAATTGAAGAAATGCTTGTTTTGTCCAAAGTGTATTGATTTTTGATTGTTAATTCATGCCATTGGCTATGATCACTGAGATAGGCATAGACGGCAAATGCGAGTAAAAAAAATAAGGGAATATAAGTGGTGATCCCTTGGAAAATAGATGATAATTTCAAGCCTTCATAATGCATAAAAGTCATCAACCAAAGCAAAACCAAAGCAAAAATTTGAGCATAGCTGATCTGTAACCAAGATGAATGATATAAAATTTGGCTACTATCAAAACCTGTCAGTAGAGATAATTGGTAAGTACACAAAGGCACAGTCATCGCTGCAATCGACCCTGCAAAACCAGCACTCAACAAACCCCAACCATAAGCAAAAGAAGCTGATTTACCTAGAGCACTGCGATGAAAAACATAATCACCACCACTATGAGGCAATAATACACCTAATTCTGCATAAGCACTTGCCCCTGATAATGCAATCACCCCAGTAAAAAACCACAAAAGCATAAAAACCAAAGGGTCTCCAATTTCTTTGGCCATTTGTACTGGCGCTAAGAAAATCCCTATCCCAAGCATTGACCCTGCCACAAGAGAAATCCCATCAAAAATACCAATCTTTCTCTCTAGTTCTTCTTTAAATTCAGACATCTATCTTCACTCCTGCAAAATGCTAGGGTTCTTCGTTTGATCAGCATCATAGCACATCCAAAAATAAGATCATCATTGTTATATAAAAATAACGATTTTTTAATTGATTAGATCGAATTTTCTTAGACAAATTTAAAAATATCTTTTATTGTTTTGGGTAGATTTACTGATATATTTTAAATCCCACATCACATCAGATTATCGATCAGAAATGGAGGCGTTATGTTTAAGCCTTTCTCCAAAATCAACAGGCTATTGATGCTTTGTTGTATCCTTGGTATGCTACTGATCTCATCTCCATTATATGCTTTTAGAACTCCTTTTGGAGATAGAGTGTATAATGCACTAGAGAGATATGCATCTTGGATTAGAGCGAACACTGCAGCAAATGGCAGTTTTGGTGGTACAACAACTGCTCTTGGTGGTCTTGTATTGCTTGAGTTAAGAACAGGTCCAGATTGGAGATCTCCTCACAGAGGTTATCAAAATGCAGTTGGACAAGATCAAGATATATTGAGAAGGATGGCATTATTTGTCATCAACAACGATGTTGCTTTAACAAATACTGGTGTTGCAGCTAGTTATAAAACAGGGATTAATCTCTTATTCTTGTCATTGTATCGACAAACTGGTGGTATTGATAACGTTGGTGCTGCTGTTACTGTAACTCAAGCGATTAGTAATGCTTCAGCAAGACTTAAGGCAAATCAATCAAATAATGCTGGATGGTGTAATAGTGGTGCATGGAATTATAATGCACCAGCTTCAGATGGTGACTTATCTACTACTCAATTTGCCATCGCTGGTTTATCTGCTGCAACAGCAATTGATCCATCAGCAGGTAATACTTTAGCCAGAGCAATAGGATTTTTACAAAATTCTCAAAATGCAGATGGTGGTTTAAAATATAGAGGTTGTGGTGGTTATGCTTCTTCGCACTCTATGACTGGCGCTGGATTATGGTCTTATCGTCTGGCTGGGTTAGATACCATTGATAATAGAGTACAAAATGCAATGCGTTGGCTCAAAAACAATTATCGTTATAAACCTCAATCTACTCCTATTGCTGCAGAAAGATTCTTATCACCTTGGTCTCAATCTTATTACTATTATCTATGGGGTGCATCTAAGGCTTTGGAAGTGAGTCCAAACCAAAATATTCCTAATCTCATATTTGAAAATACAGTGGGTGGTGTCAGAAATCCAACTGCAGATGGTTATCCCCAAGAACCCATCGGTTGGTATTATGATTTTGCTTATCAACTCTTATCTTTACAACAAGCAGATGGTACTTGGTGTAATGTAGCTTCTGATTGTTGGAATAAGAACTCTGAATCATCATTTGCCGCCCTTGTACTTCTTAGATCTTTGGGTGGTGTTTGTGCAGATGAATTTGCTGATCAAGATGGAATTTGCCAAGGTGATGATAACTGTCCTGATATTCCTAATCCCGATCAAGCTGATAGCGATGCTGATGGCATTGGTAATGCATGTGATAACTGTGTGAATCAAGCAAATGCAAGTCAAGCTGATAGCGATGCTGATGGCATTGGTGATGCTTGTGATACCTATTTCTGTGTACCAAGTGGTAATGAAATTTGTGATGGTGTTGATAATAACTGTAATCAACTTGTAGACGAAAGCTTCCCAGAAGCCAATCGTGCTTGTGCCACCGGTCAACCTGGTATTTGTAGCGGTGGTACCCAACAATGTATTAATGGTAGATTGTCTTGTGTGAGAATCAATGCGCCAGCCATTGAAAGTTGCGATAATGTCGATAATGACTGTGATGGCACAGTAGATGATGGCAATCCTCAAGGAAATCAAGCTTGTAATACAGCCCTCTTAGGTACTTGTGCTCAAGGGATTACCCAATGTCAAGCTGGTGGAAATCTCGCTTGTATACAAACTGTTTTCCCTGCTGTTGAAGTATGTGATGGTAGAGATAATAACTGTAATGGTGTGACAGATGAAGGTAACCCCGGTGGTAATCAATCCTGTCAAACTGGTAGTTTAGGTGCTTGTTCTCAAGGCACTACTGCTTGTATCAATGGCCAAGTGATTTGTTCTAGAGATAGCGATCCAGGTCTAGAACTCTGTGATCGTGCAGACAATGACTGTGATAATATCATCGATGAAGGTAATCCTGGTGGTGGCTTAGCTTGTGTGATTCCTGGTCAACTCGGTCAATGTAGCATTGGTATTAGTTCTTGTATCAATGGTGTGATCTCTTGTTCAGCAGTACAACAATTTGTAGGCAATGAAATTTGTGATGGTTTGGATAATGACTGTGATGGTAGAACAGATGAAACAGCAGTAGATGCTGGTCCTGGTACACCTAGTGTAGGAAGCAGTTGTAATACAGCTTGTGGCACTGGTACCTATGTTTGTTCTCTAGGTGCGATGAGATGTAATGGTCCAGATATCAATAGTGCTCAACCCGAATTCTGCGATAACACAGACAATGACTGTGATGGTCGTGTAGATGAAGGCCAAGATGATTTGGGGATCAATTGTAATACTGGTGCCTTTGGTGTTTGTGCTCAAGGTCATTTGGGTTGTAAAAATGGTGCGATCTCTTGTATCGCCCAACTCAATCCTCAAGATCAAGCCAATCAACAAGAGTTATGTGATAGTCTTGATAACGATTGTGACGGTAGAACAGATGAAAATACACCAGGATCTGGCGTTGATTGTTTGACTGGTTTACAAGGTGTATGCGCAATTGGTGAAACCACTTGTCAAAACAATCAAATCGTTTGTACCCAAAAGCAAAGATCCACTCAAGAATCTTGTGATGCGCTAGACAATGACTGTGATGGTAATAGCGATGAAAATCTACCAGAAGTAGGTCAAGTCTGTGAAACCAATCAACTCGGTTCTTGTAGACAAGGTGCCTTGCAATGTAATGATGGTCAAAGAGAATGTGTAGCAAGATTCACAGCACAAGAAGAAGTTTGTGATAATACAGATAATGACTGTGATGGTAGAACAGATGAAAATAACCCTGGTGGTGGTGGTGACTGTGCAACCAATCAATTAGGTGCTTGTTCTTCAGGTCAATTACAATGTGTCAATGGTGCTATCAGTTGTGTTGCCAATCAACAAGCCCCAGCATCAGCTGATCCTTGTGATAATATCGATAATGACTGTGATGGTAGAACAGATGAAGCTGATCCTCAAGTGGGTAGAGCTTGTCAAGATGGTGGTCAAGGTCTATGTGCCGATGGGGTTTATGTTTGCCAAGCTGGTCAATTGCTTTGCGATCCAACCAAAGACCCAGTAGATGAACTTTGCGACCGTTTAGATAATGACTGTGATGGTAGAACAGATGAAGAAAATCCAGGTGCTGGTTTTGCTTGTCAAGTACCCGGTCAAAGAGGTGTTTGTGGCATCGGTCGTACCACTTGTAATCAAGGGGTAACAGAATGTTTAGTTGTGAATTTCCCAGCAGAAGAAACCTGTGATGGTCAAGACAATAACTGTAATGGTCAAGTCGATGAAAACAATCCTGGTGGTGGCGTGAGTTGTGATACAAACTTCCTAGGTCAATGCAATATCGGTGAATACAGATGTAACCAAGGTACTCTATTCTGTGAACCCGTATTTAATCCTATCAATGAAAGTTGTGATGGAAAAGACAATGATTGTGATGGGATTGTTGATGAAAGCATTGTCTTGCCAGCAAATCATTGTGCTACTGGACAACCCGGTAATTGTGCCAAAGGTGTTCCAGCTTGTATTGGTGGTGCAGTTGGTTGTTTAACCATTGTGAATCCAAGCGCAGAGAGTTGTGATGGTAAAGATGAAGATTGTGATGGGATGATCGATGAAGGCCTTAGAAATGCTTGTGGTGTTTGTGGCGATCTCCCCATAGAAGATGCTTGTGATGGTGTTGATGAAGATTGTGATGATAAGATCGATGAAAATATCACTTGTCCAAATAATCAAATCTGTACCAAGGGTCAATGTGTCTCTAGATGTGAAGCTGTAGAATGTCCAGTAGCAACAGATGTATGTGTAGATGGTGGCTGTCTCAACCGTTGTGCGATTTCCAATTGCCAACAAGGTTGGGGTTGTGATCCAGCAACAGGCAATTGTATCGATCCTTGTGATGGTATTCGTTGTGTAGGTGGCAATGTTTGTCATCTCGGTAGATGTGTCGCAAATAACTGTTACGAAGCTGGTTGTCCAGATGATCAAATCTGTGTACAAAATGAATGTATCACCAATCCTTGCGATACCACCACTTGTTTACAAGGTCAATTCTGTAGAGTTGATCAAGGTACAGCTACTTGTATCGACAGTTGTGCAACCATCAGTTGTGCTTATGGCGAGAGTTGTAGAGATGGTGCTTGTATTTTGGATAGTTGTAGTGTTACTTCTTGTCCAAATGGTCAAATCTGCAATGAAAATGGTGCTTGTGTTAGAGATCTATGTGTAGGTTTGGTTTGTGGTGCTGGGAGAACTTGTTTAGATGGTCAATGCAGTGATGATCCTTGTAACCATGTAGAATGTTCAAGAGGAGAACGCTGTGAAATCATCGATAATACAGCGCAATGTGTAGGCGATTGGATTTTAGAACAAGGTGGTGGTTCTATGGCTGGTGGTAGTGAAAATGGTGGATCATTAGCTGGATCAATGGCTGGCAATAATCAAGCTGGTAATAATCAAGCTGGTGCTCAAGTAGGTGGATCAACAGCTGGATCAACTGCTGGATCAACTGCTGGTTCTGCTCAAGGTGGCGATGAACCTGCTGGTAGCTTGGGTGGTGCTAATACTGGTGCAAATCAAGCTGGTGGTAATGCTGGTGGTAATGCTGGTGGTAATGCTGGTGGTAATGCTGGTGGTAATGGCAGCGGTGACATCACAAATGCTGGAACAAATGGCGGTGATATCACTAGTAATGGTGGAAGCACATCAGATGATATGTCTCTTCGTCTAGAAGAAGATGCTTTTGTGCCTCAAGCAAAGAGAATTAGTAGCTGTCAACAAAACCAAAGTTCACCATTCACTTTGGTGATCATGCTCATGATTTCAGCTTTCTTGATGAGAAGAAGAAAGAACTAATTTAAGGGAACTCATTTAATTATTCTAAATCAATTCTGTCGTTGTATTACATCAAAAAAAAATATAAAATCGTCAAGTAATGATTCCTCCTTATCTCATAGATAGACGACAAATGTTTAAGATCTCCTGCCCTTTCTCTCTCTTATATACTCTACTTTTTATCTCATTCATATCAATCTTTCCCCCAGTGTTAAATGCTGCTTGTGTCCCTAGGGTTGAAAGTTGTGATGGTATTGATAATGATTGTGATAGTAAAATCGATGAAAGCGATCCTTTGATCGATCAAAACTGTTTAACTGGACAACTTGGTATGTGCAGTGGTGGTAAAAACCGTTGCTTATTAGGTGGTTTGGTTTGTGTGAGAAACAATGCCCCTAGCACAGAGATTTGTGACAATCTCGATAATGACTGTGATGGGATTGTAGATGACAATAATCCCCAAGGAAATCAAGGCTGTGATACTGGATTACCTGGTGTATGTTCTCAAGGTTATAGCCAATGCAGTAATGGTGTTTTGAGTTGTTTGCAAAATACAGCACCATCAGCTGAAGTATGTGATGGTAGAGATAATAACTGTAATGGTGTCACAGATGAAGGCAATCCTGGTGGGGATCAAGGTTGTGTCACGGATAACCAAGGGATTTGTAAGGAAGGGGTGACGCGTTGTACCAATGGGCAACTGCTTTGTGCGAGAAATAATAACCCAGCCCCAGAACTTTGCGATGGTTTAGACAATGATTGTGACAGTAGAACAGATGAAACCATTGTTTTGGCTTCTGAGGGATGTTTTATTGACAATGCTTTGGGTGAATGTAAATTCGGCAGAAATATATGTAGCAGAAGCAATATTATCTGTGTGCCTAACCAACCTCAACCCATTGCTGAAATTTGTGATGGCAAAGACAATGACTGTGATGGCAATACAGATGAAGATGTGCAAAATGCTGGGCCGGGGACAGTAAATGTGGGTAGTCAATGTCAAACTGCTTGTGGTACAGGTTTGATTATTTGTAGTTTAGGCAGTTTAAAATGCGATGGTCCGGGTTTAGAAAGCGGTGTACCTGAATTTTGTGATGGCACTGACAACGATTGTGATGGGCAAGTCGATGAAGGGCAAAGTTCACTCAATATCCCTTGTAATACTGGGGAATCTGGTGTATGTGCAGATGGTTTATTGGGTTGTGTTCAAGGTCAAATCGAATGTGTAGGTAATTTTAAGAGAATTGATCGTTTACAAATTGAAGAAGAATGTAATGGGATTGATGAAGATTGTGATGGATCTGTCGATGAAAACAGTGCCCGATCTGGACTGGCTTGTATTACAGATAAATTAGGGGTTTGTTCGATTGGTGAAAGTTTTTGTGAAAATGGTGCTTTGATTTGTCTTCAAAAGGAAAGAGTGAGTTTAGAGAGATGTGATGGCAAAGATAATGATTGTGATGGCAATACAGATGAACAACTCGTAGAACAAGATCAAAGTTGTGATACTCAATTATTAGGTGTTTGTGCTCAAGGTCTTCAAAGTTGTCAAAATGGACAAAACCTCTGTCAGCAACTCTTCCAAGTGCAAGAAGAAGTATGTGATGGTCAAGATAATGATTGCGATGGGAAAACAGATGAAAATAACCCTGGTGGGGGTGGACAATGTGACACAGAACGATTGGGGATTTGTGCAACAGGTGCTTTGCAATGTATGATGGGGGCTTTGATTTGTGTACAAGTAGAACAAGAACAAGACAATTATGATCCTTGTGATGCACTTGATAATGATTGTGATGGTAGATTTGATGAAGCAGAAGGCAGAATCGGTAATCGTTGTGAAAGTTCAGCTTTGGGCGTTTGCGTATTGGGTAGGTTAGCATGTCAAAGCGGGAATTTAATGTGTGAATCAGAACAAGACCCTAGCGCTGAACTCTGTGATAGCCTTGATAATGACTGTGATGGCAATACAGATGAGAATAACCCTGAAGGGGGAAATGATTGTGGGATTTTAGGACAAAGAGGCATTTGTGGGATTGGTCAAACATTCTGTCAAGATGGTGCTTTGTATTGCCAAGGTGTGAATGAAGCTCAAGATGAACGTTGTGATGGTCAAGATAACGATTGTGATGGCAATACAGATGAACAAGTCATTGAAGATGGTAATGCTTGTCAAACTGGATTCTTAGGTCAATGTGATTTAGGGGCGCTCTTATGTACTCAAGGCAATCTATTATGTATTCCCAGTTTTGAGCCCCAAGTGGAAAGTTGTGATGGCTTAGATAATGATTGTGATGGCAATAGCGATGAAGAATTAAGATTGAGTAATGCCAGCTGTGCCAGTGCTTTACCGGGTTTATGTGGGATG
>JACCDO010400755.1_pt1 | contig 18360 bp, 18 predicted proteins | sample 7446101 | NCBI WGS metagenome assembly JACCDO01 (sample SAMN15323440, study PRJNA562643) | freshwater metagenome | isolation source: river surface water | place: USA:Blue River Watershed | collected 2017-08-16 | reverse complement strand
CCTAACGGATTTCTTAAATAAGAAGATTTATCTACGAATGAGTGTCTTTGTTCTGTTATTTTAGGTATACCTTCGAATTCTGCAAATTTTCTTGGAGGTCTTATAACTGGAGCATGAGAGTGTATAGTTGCTGCTCTTTTACGTTCACTCTCAAGTTGATGTTCTATAGATGATTGTATAGGAGCAAATCTACTTCCAATAGATGCAAGTTTAAATTGAGTTATACCAGACATTTTTTCATCTAACTCTTTTATACGATCAGTAAGAGCCGATTTAACAACATTTTCAACTTCATTATTTGGTTTATTTGTATCATTATTATATACATTTGGAACTAAACTATCAGGATTGGTAATAGCTGCCCTATATACTTTTGTATGTTTTATAGTGTCACATATATCAGGTAAAATAAGGTCATCTTCATCATTAGTTTTAGTATTTATTTCTCCTTTATAATCATCATTTTTCTTCTTCAATTCAGCTTGTTTCTTAAATACTAACTTAAACATTTCAAGCACATCAGAAGGAATAGCTGGAGATTGTTCTGTTAATCTATCATATTCCATTCTACATACTTTAACAAAAGAATCGCAGTCTTTTCTAAATTCTCTCTCAACTGCTAGTTCTATTTGAATATTACGATGGAGTTTACCCCAACCAAGACTCCCACTTGCGTGTTTTTCACTTCTTTGTGCCCAACCAAATTGTGTTTGAAGACCTTGCATAATACCAATAAAAATACCCATGCCACCGAGAGCGCCTTGACCTATACTCATATATTCTGCAGGAACATAACCTTGTAAACCAATACCTAATGAACCAGTAATAAGAGATAGAACCATAATAGGTATAGATAAGAACTTGTTTTTCTTTTTATATTTACGGTGAGATTTATCATGAAGCCATTTATAAACAGCAGCAGTATCTGCCCAGCCAGATAATAGACTTTCTATTTGTTCAGTCCATTCAAGTTGGTGTTGTCTTTTCCCTTTTTTTTCATCCTTTTCTCCTTCTATAGAAGAAGATGGTGAAGTCAAGTCCTCGGGAACAGGACTTTCACTTTTAGGTGATTTCGATTCCATTTATATATTCTTAAATAATATATAAATAAAAATTAAAAAATAGTTTCTAAATCTTCCAAGGTAAATGTTGTTCTATACTCACCGTCTGTTTCACGAAAAACCATTGGTTCAAAATGTGCTCCATCAATATTAAATATAACTATACTTAATAAATCAGGATTAAATGTAGAAGTATCTTTATAGATCTTCATATTAGTGCTTGATATAACTATAATATTTATATTTAGTTTTTGAGAAAGAAGTAATGTTATAGACTGATCAGCCCATTGATTTAAGTCTTTTAATATAGATGTATATCTTATATATGTAGTTAAATAGAAACCTTTAAATACTTCTTCTATTTCGTCTCTATAGAAACCTAATTTTTCTATTTCGTCTATAAAGACTTCTCTAAACTTAACAATGTCAATAATGCTTGAATTTTTAGATATTATATTGTCAACTTCTTTTTTAAATTGTTCTTCTGTTATACCTCTTGGTATATTGTTAAATGATTGTAAAGACATATTATTTTGAAGAATCTCTTGCATATTAATAAGAGATAATATTCCTCCTTGAAGTTCACTATATTCTGTTATAGATAAACTATTAGCCATAGCTAATCTTAAACTCCTTGCTATATCAGGTCTTGCTTCATCTGATAGTAAACACATTATAACAGAATGAAAAAGACAACTACCATCTCCTGGAGATGGAGTTCTATACCATCTATTATCAACTTCTCCTAAACTGTTTTTAATAGGACTTGATATTAAAAGGTGATTTAATATTTTTCCCTTTCTATGAAAGCCATAATGACTATATAACTCTTTGAAAAATAATTCTTCTGGATTTGACATTTTGTTTTAAATTAACATTCCTTTAAAGTATAGTTTTAAGTTCTTCAAGAGTGAATATAGATTTGGTATAATCGTTATATTGCTTATACATAGGCTCAAAATGCGTTCCATCTACGTTAAATATAACAACTGTTAAATAGTCTTTATTAAGTTCACCAGCATCTTTATATACTTGCATTGTATTGCTGGAAATAACTACGATATTTATCTTTAATTTTTCTGCGAGAAGAAGAGTTATAGATTGATCTACCCAGTAACTCTTATCTTTTATTAATGAAGAATATTGTAAATATGATATTAAATATAATCCCTTAAATACTTCTCTAATTTCAACTTCGTTTAACCCTATTTTTTTCATTTCTTCTACAAAAATATATTCTAAATTAACAATATTATTTATACCTGAATTATTAGATATTATTTTATCTACATTTTGTTTAAATTGTTCTTCTGTAAGGGTATCTGGTATATTTATAAAACAGTTTAATGTCATTTTTTCTTGAAGCATTTGATGCATTAATATAGTTGATAAATAACCTTTTTGTAATTTTGTGAAATCTTCTAATGTAAAACTATCTGCAATCTTATCTCTTATATCAAGACCTAAAGTATCTTTATATTCTTCATTATTTTTAACCAATGCCATCATAACAGAATGAAATAGACAAGTTCCGTCTCCTGGAGAAGGTGCTCTATACCATAACTCATTTACAAATCCAATATCGTTCTTTATAGGAACAATTGTTGGAGTTGAAACAATACCTATACTTTTACGTTTAAATATAAACCCATAATAGTAGCTATTTAATAATAGTTCATCTTCAGTTAATTGTTCTTTATTTTTAGCGTTATTAAAACTAAATTCTTTTTCTATATAAATACCCTTTGTTGCAAGAATATATTTTAAGTATTCTAAATTAACAATATATTCTTTTTGATAGGTAGCAGTTTTTGTATTTTTTATATCAATTATGACTTCGCTTCCTATTAATTTATCGCTATAGTTAACACGTTTTATAGTAAACGTATCGTTAACAATAGGTTCTTTAATATTAGGTATAGCCATAGTAGTTCCTATAAACATACCATCAGGACTTAAAAGACTATCGATTGTATTTGCTAAATTTTCTAATGTATTTTTATCTTTAAAGAAGAAAGTAAGACTAAAGAACATATTAATTATATCAACCTTTTTTCCAACAAATTTAACGACTTCATCTGTCTCTTCCCCTCCAACATTTAAGTATTTAAGAATAGGTTTAATGTGTTTAAGAAATTGTTTAGAATTATCAAGTCTAAATTCCATATCCTTAATATTAGTTTGAGATGGTTCAACAAAGTATAACTCTTTAGGCTTTACTTCTTCATATTTAAAAAGGTCTCCCCCGACTCCTGAACCAATATCTAAAACAATCTTATCTTTAGAGTATCTAATATAATCCTTCTTTATAATATTTGCTAATTTTCTAAGGTTTGGTATACCTTGTTCTTCCTTTATTTCACTCTTTTTAGAAGGTATAATAGTGATAAGATTATAGTATGTAAAATCATCTACAGAATTAGGTTTAATATCAGAAATATTAACATTCTTAGAAGCTTTAAGAACTATCATATCAGTATATGGAGATATGTCATTTATAACATCTGCTAAACTTTTACCGTCAATAATTATTTCTTTTCCTGTTCTTTCTCCTGTAAAAGGATCTATATAAATGATGTTTTGAGAGATATTATTTATAACGTTAAAAAAAGAATCTTGAAATATAACTGCGTTACGTATACCGTATAATTTAATATTATGTTCTAATATTTCTGCAGTTAACTCATCTATCTCGATTGCGTTAACCTTTTTAAAGTCTCTTGAAAAGTTAAGTGTATTACCTCCATTACCAGCCATTGCATCTGTTATAATAGCATTTCTTGAGTCTTTCTTAAATAACTCATAATATTTTCTAGTAATATAGTCAGTGATTATCTTTGCATCTTTAGGTCTAGTTATACTCTTAAGACCTAAATCTGTTATACGTTGACCTTTGACTTTATCAGTATTAGGAAATAGCCATTTAATATCTGCGTTTAAGGCTTCTCTAGGTTTTGATATAAATATTTGTTTCTTTATTGTTTCAACTTGTTTAATAGGTTCAATATACTCTTTTTGTTTAATATCCATTAACTTTCTTTTTTCTGGTTTTTCATAGGTTTCTCTGTTAGCAAAATTTATAAGTTCAATAAGATAAGGAAGAGTAAACTCATAAAGCATATCTACAAAAGTAACATTTGCTGTCTTTATATGATTAACCTTTTCAGGACCTTTATCAAAACGAATTCTATGGATAACCCAAGATCCTTTTTCAATACCTAATTCGACAACCCTTCCATTTAAATTATCACCTTTTACCCCATCAAAATATGAGTCTTTATTAATTTCTATAGAGTGCTCTGTGTTTGTATATTGATCTCTAAATACTTCAAAAGTTTCAGGGCGGGTTTTACTGTATAATTTATAACTAAGAGTTCCATCTTTTAAAATAGAGTATTCTTTAAGGAGAAAATCAATCGTTACTTTAGATGGAAATTTCCATTTTAATATACTTTGTTCAATAGGTGGATTGTCCCCAACTTTTGTTATATAATAAGATCCCATTGGTTGAAATATAATACCATCATTATATTTAATAAGATCTGTGTCATAACGGTTATTCATATAGGTTATAACATTTTTTATATTTTTATTAACATCTCTTTCATTATAAAAAAACTGCTTTACTTCAAAGGTTAATTTTGGACTTGCAAAGTTTTTAATACAAAATTCAGATATATTCTCGCTTCTTTGAAGACGATCGTGTAAATCTAATGTGTAAGTTCTTTCCTTTCCATAAATAAGAGTATCAAATAAATGAACCTCAATAGAAAACTCGGTTTTTGTATCTTCTACAAAGTATATTTCAACGTTTGAAAATGAAGTTAAAATATCTTCATTTTTATCAACTATATTTTCAGTCTTTATAGATGCAAGCCTAATAATGTCAACACTATTATAAACTATAGGGACAATAAAAGTTGTTTTTCCAACAGTTTGATTTACAAAAATTAAGTTATATCCAACCCCATCAAGTTTATTGGTAACAGCATAAAGTCTATGCATTTTTGTGGTCATTACATCTTCATCAGATATATTTTTTGGCCTTAACTCAGGAGGTTTATTATTAAAAGAATTTATTTTATCTTGTATAGGTTGGAAATAAGAGGTTGAACATATACTGTGAATATTAGTATATATATCATTTAATATATACTTTATATTCACCATAAAATCAGTTATAGAAGATTTTCCTTTTTTAACTATTTCATTTATAAAGTCAACTGTAAATTCGGCTTCAACCTCAAATGTAGAACGACCATTACTATATCTTTTTATTGTTAAATCAAGGGTATAAACGTTCATTTTAAAAGATAATCTTTCTCTTGATACGCTTAGGTTTTGTTGTTCATTAGAAGAATCCCAATCTGTTTTTGTAATCTGTTTTTCATATGATTTCGATATTCTTATGGTTTCTTCTTCCTTCTGTATACCATTATTTGTTTGTTTAAAAGATGGAACTATAACTATATCTTTATCTGATGATTTCATCTTATTTTGATATATCTCACTTCCATCTTCAGATACTATTCTTCTTAATCTACCCTTATAATATATTGTGTCTTTCATGGTATTAGAAGATATATATAATTTACGTTGTTTAATTGTCCCTATAATGTTATTAAAACGTTTTTCACCAACGTCTGTATTAAAAAAAGGTTTACCAGAAGAACTAACTTCAGATTTACCAAAACGAACCTCTACTTCAGGATGTATAATCTCAACCTCTTTTTCATCAAAAAGAAGGGATGTTATACCCGAAATATCTGTCTGTGTAAACGATATATTTTGTATCGTCATTCTTATGTTATTTAATAATAATATAAGAAAGTTTAAATTATTTAATTAAATCAATTAGAGTTAGTATTCATCCTTACAAACTCTAACAACATTCTTCTTAATAATGGAGGCATATATCTAACATCAAACTTAATATCACCATCTCCTCCATTTGTCGTATTTATACGGTGACCTTTATAAGGAGTATCAAATACCTTTGTTTGTTCGTTTCTTAAAGAATGAATTCTAATAATGACAAAAACATGCTCTAATCTATCCTTTTCAAAAGATTGTATTCCGTCTATCATTTCTCTTACTTCTTGAACCGTTATATCTGCCTTTGATGAATCTTCTTCTATAATCTTATTACATTTAGTTAAAAGAAGATCATATAAAGGAAAAGATGTATCAGGAATAAACTGTTCCATTTATATATTAACTTATTTTTTTCTTAAGCCTCCTTTACCATAAACTTCATCTGTAGTAAAGTAGCACACGCCCTTATCTTCATCGCATACAACGTTAAATGGAATACCTCCATATACAGGTTGTTCGCTTTCAACTCTAAAACCTTTTTTGTCTACAAAGGTCTTTGTAGATTGAATTCTTTGCATAACTTCTTGAACAAATTCTGCTAATTCTGTAGCTGTCTTTTCACCTTCGTATCTCATAAAAGGACGACCATTATAATAGAGGATAATATAAGGCACATATTTAAATGGAACAATTGTTTCTTTACTCATAGCAAAAACCTTAGGATACTTATTCAAGTTACACATACCAAATAAAACAGATGGAAACATTCTTGGGAGCTTTTTAAACTCAGGAATAGCCTCTTCACAATGGACACATCTACCAGCTTCTGCATGAAACAATACAACACATATACCTTCGGTATTATTACATAATACAGGTCCTTTAACTCCGTTTGGATCTACATAGAAGTCATCATGTGTTAAATAATAAAAATTATTCATTTTACTATTAATAATAGAAAATTTAAACTTATAATTCTTTTTTTATTAATAAATAGTAAATGAAAGAAATAATCGAATTACCAGATGAACTTCTTAGTTATATAAAACAAAGAGGCGAAGACCTTGCAAATACGGTTCTTAACTTGTTTGAATACATCCTTTTACCAAGAGATAATTATATAGAAATAACTCCTGAAATGAGACCAAGAATTAATGATAAAATGGTTAGCTATGCTATTCAAAATATTTTAGGCGTTGTAGTAAACTCTAATACTACTTATACAATAAATTATGATAATGCCTTTAAAGTATCATCTATTAATAGCGAATATTCTATAAATGATTTATTTGTTTCTTTGATGAGCGAAAGGCTTAAAAACACTTTAACATTTTTAATTCCTGATAATAGCCCAATATTAACAGAACAAGGAATAACAGTATTTAAAATTTATATTGAACACGTTCTTAATGAAGCTTTAATAGTCCTTTCTGATGGCTTTTTAGAAATGAATATTAATGATATATTTAAAAATCATAAAAATATAGCTGAGCATCTCAGTGAAAATATTAATACAGACGGAGACAATGTCATTTTCCCTAAGAATTTTAACTTTAACGACGACGATGATAATATCATAGTTCAAACATTTGTATGGTTAATGTGTGGGTTAAACGACTGGTTAGAAAAAGATTATATCGAAGAAGAAGACGTTAAATACATGGCTAAAATTATATTTAGAGGTTTATCCGCAGATATGTTATCTGATGCAGAAGTAAACGACGACGTTAAAATAAATATAAAAGAAGCCTTATTTTTATCAGACTTTTTTACAAGTGATAAGGCTGCAAATTTGATGTCTAAACTTTTTTCAAACATCAAAGAAAACTATAATAATGAGGTAATTAGTAAACGTGTAAAACAATTTTCGATTGTTATTTAATTACATATTAACATCAGGCTGATTAGTAGTATCGTTATTTGAAGGATTTGGATGATTTGAAGGTTTTGATAAAGATCTATAATATAACCATCCAGCTGTTATAGCTGTTACAATAGAACCAACAAATGCAACTTTACATAAAGTTGGATATTTACAATTTTCACAGTTCATTTTATTATTATTAAATATATCTTTAGATTTGTTTTTTTAGAATGGTTAAAAATCTTCATCTATAATTTCAACTTTAAACTCAGGAATAATATCTTCATCTATAATTTCAATTTCATTAAAAGCAGGAATATCCTCATCTATTATTTCAGGAATAACTATAGTAGATGGCTTGTGTTTAATCTTAAAATCTTTATTTAAACTATTCCATATATCTATAAGCATATCTTTACTAATATCTAATTTTTCAGATATAGAATTAATAACGGTATTTGTAGTTCTACTTAAAGTGTTTTTTATTTGTTCGTCTATTAAAGAATTCAAGCTCATTTTAGATACAAATATTTTATATCTAAAATAAAAAATCAATTAATTAAAAGAATAAACGAGATTTTAAAGAGGTAATTAACCTAGAAATAACACCTTCATTTTTATAAGTATAATTTTGAATTTGTAATCTTCTTTTTAAACTCTGTTCAGAGGTATTTTTAATAATCATATTTGACTCTTCGTTTGCTTTTCTAAGCATTTCTACAATTGCAATATTCATTATTTATATTTAAAAAGATATCCTTTTAAATATAAAATGAGCTTTGTTCTTTATATAAAAACAGATAACCCTTATCTTAAAGAGATGTATAAACAACGAGCAAATCACGATGATGATAGCGGTGTAGACTTATACTTTCCTGAAGATGGTATTGTTCCTCCAATGTATAATAACAAGATTGTAACCTCTAAAATAAACTTTGAAATTAGATGTAGAATGAAACTTAGAGATAAACCTATTGCTTATATGTTAGTCCCAAGAAGTTCTATTTCTAAAACAAGTTTACGTATGTCTAATTCTATTGGGATAATTGACAAAGGTTATGACGGAAATATTATGGCATGTGTAGATAATTTTGGCCATCCTTATGAGATCAAAAAAGGAGACCGTTTATTTCAAATCGTAGCTCCTAATTTAGCTCCATTAAAAGTTGTTGTTTTAGAAGATGATGAAGACTTTGAAACAACATCAAGAGGAAGTGGCGGTTTTGGTTCAACTGGTAATTAATCAATATATATTCCTATACTAGAAATATATATTAAACTATAAACTTAAGGTGATATTTCATCAACTTCATAATCATTATCTTCTTCATCCTCTGAGTAATTATCAAATTTATACATATCATATTCTCTCATCATTTGGATCTCAGATAAAGCTAAATGGAAAGGTGGATCATACTCTCTTTGTCTATAATCATAGACTTTTCTTGCTACTTCATAAAAAACTGTTAAATCTTGTCCAATACCGTTATACCCTCCATATACTTCACTGTTTCTAATATAAACATCAACAGGAATTTGAGATGCTTTAATAACATCAACCAAAGGTTGAATATCGCACATTACACTTCTTCCACTTAAGTGTAATCTAATTTCTTGAGGTTTTGTTTCCTCGATCATACCAAATACTGTTAAAAAAGGAAGAACGACATATTTGTCAATACAACCATCTTCAACGTTTCCAATAAGGTGAATTTCGTTATTTTCTACTAAAATAGACATTTTATAATAATAAGTTTTTATGTCTTTAATTAAGAAATAAAAACTAAAAATCAATTTAAATTATTTTTCCAGTATCTAAAAATACGGTCTTAACCCTACCCAAAGTTCCTTCTCCATCACAAACTCTATAATGAATATGTGGGTTTAAAATACCTTTAATAGGAACATAATAAGGTTGAGGATCTCTTACGTTTAATTCAACAATACCATTTTCATCAGAAGTAGCAATACCACTATTTAAATATTCTCCATAAGCTTCTTTAAAGTCTAAAATAAAACCTGTATTATTAGGTTCAGAAGCCCAAAATACAACTTTACTATTAGGTGATACTTGTAAGGTAACTTTTTTAGACGCAAACATTGGAGTAGATTCTTTTAATACGTTACAAGGAATAATAGTTTCCCCTAAGAAAGGTAAATATGTATCTCTGTTAAACATAACAAATAAAGCACATATACCAATAATAAAATATACCATCTCAGCAAAGGATTCTTTTACTGTTATTTTTTGAATAATACTAAATCTAAATGCAGCTATAGTCAAGTAATTAATAGCTCCTAAAATAAGAATCATCATAATAAACTTATGCATCCTTTTTTTACTCATATTATAATCGTGGAAATCTTTACGTAATAGCTCAAACATTATTTATTATATTTATAAGAAAAAAAAATCTTATAAATATATTCTATACTTAGATTACGATATTATATTAAGAGTATAATATCTATTTCTTTACAACTTTTTTAGTTTTTTTATCCTTTGAGGAAACCTTTCTACCATTCTCAAATGATAACCATTTATTATACTCTGATACTAACTCGTGTAATTCTTCAGTCCAAATATCTTTTATTGTTCTAATTCTATATCTATTAAGATGGTGACTAAGGTCTGTTTCTTTATCTTTTAACTCTTTTATTCTCTTTGATGTCATACTTCTAACTTGTATGTTTAATAAATAATCAAATGACCCTTCTTTCATATCGTATTTTTTAGTTGTTAATTCTTTATTAAGAGACTCATCATCGCGCTCTTTTAAAGATATAGTATTATTAACTATTTCTGATATAAATTTAATCTTATTTTTAAGGTATTTAAGTTCTTCTTCCATATCTTTAATAATACCTTCTTTACGAACCTCATATAATGAATATCTAACATTACAAAATTCTTCTAATATGTCCTTTACTGTATCATATTTTTTAATTTTATTTTCTGGATCAAACATAACCATATTACTAGTATGAACAGCGTCTAATAAATTTAAATTTTTATGGTTAACTTCAAACTCTTCTCCTACATTTATAGTAAATTCTACAATATTTTCAGTACAGTTTGAAGAGAAGGATATAATTTTCTTTTCCTTTTGTAATTCTTTTAAGAAAGTTTCATATTTATCAATACTAATATTACTTTTACCTATAGGAAGTTCTGTTACTCTATAAGTGTTTTCTTTTATATGTTCATATACGCCTTCTGTTATTACCTTTTTACCATCAACTTTAATATCTCCTTTAAAACCTCTATACCAAGGAACAATATCTTCAAATTCTTCTTTATTTAACCATCTATTTATCTGTTCAATAATATCCTCTAATTTATATGAAGGAATACTACTGCTAAAACCACTTCCAATACCTGCACTACAACCATTAACTAATATTGTCGGAACTATAGGAACATAAAATTCTTTTTCAACTGTTTCACCTTCTTCTATTCTATCTTTTAAGAAATCATCATCTTCTACCCTGAATATGTTTCTTGTTGGCATATTTAATTTTGTAAAAAGATATCTACCACTTGCAGCATCATTACCATTCATTGTTCTACTACCAAATTGACCTTCATTAAAGAACAATGGAATATTATTACTTCCAACAAATGTCTGAGCCATTTTAATAGTTGTATCAACTAAATTTTGTTCACCGTGATGATATCCAGAATGTTCTGCCACATAACCTGAAAATTGTGCAACTTTTATAGATTTATCATTATAGTTTAACTTTCTCTTAAAAGCACTAAACAATATTTTACGCTGACTCTCTTTAAGACCATCAATCATAGATGGAATACTTCTTTTACAATCATCAATACTAAAGAGAATCATTTCATTGTTTAAAAATTCTGTAATAGTCAAATCTTCAACAGTATAATCTTTACCTTCTTTAGAAGGTTTTTGTTCGTAATTCATAATCCATTCTTTACGAAAATCTGCATTTTCTTTACCAAAGATATTATCCATCATTTTATCCCCACATTCATCAACTTCAAATTCAACAAGTCTTCTACCAAAATCTTCTTCTATATCTTCATCTTGAGCAGTACCTAACCCTTTAAAGTATTTAATATCATCTTTCTTTGGATTATTTTTCTTAATATATTCTTCAGCTGCGTATTGAGTGAAAAAAGATTTGTTATGTTTACCTCCTATTTTAACAATAGGGATTCTCATAAGGTTAAAAAAGCCCTTTCTTTTTGCTAATGTTGGAAAAAGTGAATGGATAAAATTGAAAAGCAAACCTGTAATATGATATCCATCATTATCAGCATCTGTTAAAGCCATTAATCTACCATATCTTAATTTTTTATAGTTTTCGTCAATAGAATAATCAACATCATATTGAAGGCCTAATGCTTGAATTAAACTTTTTACTTCTGAATTTTTTAAGAGCGATTGAATAGATGCATTTCTAACATTTAAAAACTTACCTCTAATAGGAAGAGAACCAATATAATCTCTTCCTTTAACTTCTTTACCGTTAAATTTAAGACCATATTTCATACCTGCTACAGCGTATGTATTTGCAGAATCACCTTCTGTAACACAAAGAACACAGTCTACGCTTTTACCTTTTTTACCTGCAAAATTTGCATCTTTTAAACCATCAACATCTACAAGACCTCTTTTACGTTCAGTTTCAGATTTAAGAGTATTTAATTCCTTTGTTTTAAGAGAGTCTTTTATCTTTTCAACAAAACCCCACTTCATTAATTTTTTAATTTCATTATCTTTAATTTCAGCTTCTACTTGAGGACCATCTAAGAAAGTTTTATTTTGACTTTTAAACGAAGGATTTACAAGATCAGCATATATAAAGACAAAGAAATGTTTTTTAATATGAGAAATATCAATATGCCCTTTACCCTTTAATCCATCATTAATTTTCTCTGCTATAGGTTTAAATACAGTTTCAGTCCACTTCTTAACATGAACACCACCATCTTTTGTATATATACCGTTAACAAAAGATACTTGTGTAAATTCATTTGAAGGACAAAGAACAACTCTACAGTCTTTTGAAGAAAGCAAAAGCATATCTTTCTGAGGTTCTGAAAAGTATAAATTAACATAGTCTTTAAGGTTATTTACTTTAACTAATTCTCCATTAAACATAACCTTAACACCTTTTAATGATACTGTCATAGCAGTATCATAAACCAATTTTTCATATAAGGATAAAATATCAGGTGTAAATTTTTCAAGATTAAATCTCTTAAAGTCAGGAATAAATTCAACCATTGTATAACCATTTTTACCTTCTTCTACACTCTTTGGAAATCCTTTAGTTTTAATAACCGGTTCTCCTTTTTTATACATGTTTTCTTTCCATTCTTGACGGTAAATTTTACCTGCATCTTTATTATAAATTTCAACATTGAATTGTTTACTGAAAATTGATGATAACTTTACACCGTAACCATTTCTACCTGAAGTTTTACGTTCTTCATCATCGTTATAATTAGAAGATGTAAGTAACTGACCAAAAATCATTTCAGGAATATATACCTTCTCTTCAGGATGCATTTCAAGAGGAATATTTTTACCGTCATTCCATACACTAACTTTACCTTCATCTGAGATATTAATCTTGATAAATTTAGGTGTAATACCTTCTTGAAGAGATCTCCAAGTATTATCAATAGCATTACTTAATACTTCAATAAAAATACGAATCAATCCTTCAGGATATTTTACTTCTTTCTCCTTAATCATATTTTCAACCTTTACATAGACCTGTTCATTTACTAATTTACAGCTTCCAATATAAGTATCAGGTCTAAGAAGAATTTGAGAATGTAATTCTAATTTTTTATAGTTAATGTCACCCTTTTTTTTACCAACATCAAACGAAACATCAAAATGAGTTTCGTCAACTTTGATATCTTCATCTTCAATTATAGCTTCCTTTTTATTTTTTTTAGAAGTTTCTTTTTTCCCTTTAACAAGAGAACTTTCATTACCTAAAGAAATAGCTTTAATAGCATCGTTTAATTTAGCGACTTTTTTAGACATTGTTAATAGTAATTAGATATTGAATAAATAAAATTAAACTTATAAATCAATTAAAATTTATTTTTCTAAACACTTAATAATAAATGCCTAAACATTATGCAACAGCGGGAGAACTTGGTTATAATGAATTTACAAACCAATATTTAACCCTTCAAAATATGGTTAATAACGACAGAGACAATCAAATGTTATTACAAATAGCTAAAAAAGAAGTATACTTAACTCCTAAAGAACAAGAGTCTTTATGGCAAGTAACAAACCCTTCTCAATTAAGAGAATTACTATCTTCAAAGAGAGAGAAAATAATGGGAAAAGAATTCTGTAGTAAAAAGAAAACAACAGATGATTGGAACAGACCTGCAGACATCAATTCTATTCTTTATTTCAGTTGTCCAGGAGATGACCCAACTATAGCCATAAATAGAGAAAATAAAGTATCAAGATCAGCTTATGACGAAGATTATGCTTTCCCAAGAACTATTCCTCTTGGTTTGCAAATATAAAATAAACGATAAAAAAAATATAATTTTTTTTTCTTTTTCTATAATAAAACAAAATGGGTTCTGTTGCTAATAATATTCCTTCAAATAAAATTAACGTAGGAGGTGTATCTGCGTTTGGTCAATCTTTATCTATTTTACATCCTGAATTATCTCCTTGCGGTCAACGTTATGCTTTCGATCAATATGGTCGTCCTGCTCCTCCTGATTCATTAGATACTACTTCTTGTCCAGGTAGATTTGATCCTTCTGAACGTATAGAAGTTGAAAACTCATTACGTTCTTATTTATCTCCTCGTTATTATACTCTTCCAAAAGGTATCGACCAAAGAACTGATACTATGTTTGGTCGTGGTGTAACGGCTGGTAGAAATTATTTAGATACAGTGGTAGCTGATGTTGATATTCAATCTCTTTTATCTAAGGATCAAGCTTTAGCTAATAAAGCAGTTCAATACGAAACTGCTCCAAGAAGTTATTTACACTATGAAAATCACTATAGCAGATACTAATTTTTCTTCTCTTTTTTTTAAATATTCGTATATTTAAAAAAAATCATACTTTACCCACAAACTCATCAATACATCTCTTAAATATAGAGTTAAATTCTCCCTCTGATAACAAGTTTTTATATTCTTCACGTATCTCTTCTTCAGGGGAATATAATTCCATAAACTCAAAGAAAGTATCAAACTCTTTATCCTCTAAGCTTTCAAGAACGCTTTCTCTTGATTTTTCTGGCAAATTACGTATAGTCTTATTTATACGGGCAAATATAACACTTCTTAACTCGTCTCTTGGGTTTATATAAAAGGTTAAATCTTTATCTGTTATAAAACCATTAAGAGTATTAACTATACGTGTAAAATACCCCGTAGTACAAGTTTCATTACATTCTAAAGCTTCTTCAAATAACCTCTTATATATTTCTTCATTATTAAGGATATTTATCTTATAACAAACAAGATTAGTTATATCGGCTAAAGATAACCTTTCAAATCTAAAAGGATCTGTCATTATACGATACAAAAATTTTTGAATAAGAGAGATTTCAGAAGGTTGTTTACAAAGCTTATATAGTTTATCTTGTATATTCTCTAAAGTTAGGGATATCAAATCATTATAAGTAAACTTAGTAAGATAGTCTTTATAAAGAGATCTGACAATGTTTCTTGTATTCTCATTTATAGTTTCGTTATGAGCATTTTGTGCGTTAGTATATATTGTTTTTTCTTTATTCTCATTATACAAATTTCCAAGATCTTTTATAACTTGTTGACCAAATATAATTTCATTACCTTCTCCAAGGGTTATAAGAATATCAGCACACTCGCTTCTTGCATAAACAGTCTCATTCACATCATCTGCTATGTCAAGAATATATTCAAGAACATTATTTCTTTCATCTGAAAGATAGTCATATTGTGATAATATAAATTTAGCACTCATAAGAGTAAGCTCAAGAGGATATTTATGAGTTAATGCTAAATTAAAAAAGAATGGATGCAATTCGAATACAACGTGACCATCAAGCTTTGTATACTTGCTATTATTAGAGAAAAAATGAAAACGATTATAAACGTCATATTTATCCTCTTGAACAATAGTCTTAGCAGCTTCAATACAATGAGTTTTATAGTCTGTATAAGGAATATAACACATATATCTAACACATTGCATTCTATCTTCAACCGATATACAACCAGTCATAGCAAAAGATTTTAATTTAAAAAAAGGATGTTCTCTTCCATCAGGGAAATAAGAGTCAGAGAAAGTAGAAGTGTCAATTCCCAAAAATGTATGAGGCATATATTCAAACGTTCCCAGTTGATACGTATATTCAAACTTATCTTCAATCATTTTAAAAATAAGTTTAAAGTCTTTTAAGTTAATATTTCTTATATTTTTTATACATTTGATATCCTCCTCCAACAATAAAAGCTATAAATAGTAAGGCTATAATAATAGATGTAGTGCTTGGTCCTTGTTGTTCTTGACTGTTAAAACCTTCTTTTATAAATCCAGATGGTGAAGTTGGTTTTAGTTTAAGGGGATTTATTTGTAAAGTAACAGAAGGTCCTGGAACATCTATTGGTCTTGTTGTTATTTGAGGGGTTTTACCACCTACTAATACTCTTGTTTGTAAATTATTGTTAGTATCTTGAGCTATATAACCATCAATAAATTTTTTAAGCCTTCTGTTAGTATAAGGAATATTGTTTGAAACTATGTTCTCAGATAACCCCATCATAATATCTCCACAACTTCCCCTGTCTAAACATTCATTTAATACACGATCATCATCTCCTAAAGAAGATAAGTTTAAAACATCACATACTTGTTTACATTGGCTTGTTTTCAAAGGGGATATTTCATTATCTTTTAAAGAACTAAAATTCTTAGATATATCGTATAATTTTAAAGGATTTTTATAGCTATCATCTCCTACTAAACTGCAACTTCCGTTATTATCACAAGATGTAACACAACTACTATTTTTATTGTTATTTTTATCTCTACAATATCTCTTAGCAGACACATCTCTTACAAATTCATTACCATCTCTTGATCCGTCTAAACGAAGAAGATATACATCGCATTTAGAATCCCAATTTCTTGCACAACGTTGAACCATTAGTTCATAACAATTTCCTTTATCAAAATTAGAACAATTCCCTCCTTCTAAACAGCAATCTGCTGGATCATTACTATATTCTAAGGTATTCATTTTATCTATTCATAAAGATAAAAAAACTTTTAATAATGAAAAAACGCGGTGTTAAAGATTTTAATTTTTTAATAATAAACTATAATGTCAGGCATAAGAAACAAAAAAGATAAATCAACTAAAGGATCCTCAGCTTCAACTAAATATGAAAAAGTTGAAGAAAAAGTTGAAGAAAAAGACCCTAACTTTACACACGAATACATAACTATTAAAACACTTAACAAAAAGTTTTTAATGGTTGATTTAAAGAAGGATGATAAACACTGGGAAGATTTTTTAGACGAAAGTTTAGAGTATTCTAAAGAACACAAATGTTGGGTTCTCGTTCATAACGAACTTAATGACTTTATTGATCTCATTAAAAATGTTGAAGATGATAAAGATAGAAGTGATAGCGAAAGTGATAGCACAGATGACGAATTAATTCAAAAGACCTTAACAAGAAGATTAACAAGCGAATCTAAACAACTTGTTATTGAAGATACCCACGTATCAGATAGTGAAATGGAAGATGTCTTAAGTTCTGTAAGAAGAATTAGAGGTCTTTATAAGATGATAAGAGGGTTAGAAAAAAGAATTGAATTTTTAGAAAATAATCAATCATAAACTTATTTAAAGCGTTAACTAATATAAAATAAAAAATGGGTATCCCTTCTGTTCCTATATTTAACGTTCCTTTATTTTCAAGCGTATTAACCCTTGTTAATAATATTTTAGAAACAAATACTGTTAAAGCTATTAAAAAGACTATTACTGATATTTCTAATCCGTATTTATTATGGATATTGGGTAAGTATAATTTTATAATATTATATATTATTAAAACTTTTAATACAGTTCCTATTAGACTCACAAAAGACTTATATTATATTGATTATTTTCACGAAGGTAAAAATTATAGGTTAGTTTTTCCTATAAAAAACTATAATGAGATAAATGTTGTAAAAATAAAATCTCTATTTAATGAAAGCTCAGAAATTATAAAATATTTAGGACCAAATAATAATTTTCACGGGGTTAAAATAACGCCTAAAGATATAGGATACAAAAACGTAACTATTACTTATTTTAAAGAAGAAGATCTAACAACTATTACTAAAACATTCTCTGAAGATCAAGTATTAGCTTTAAATTAATTTTTTTTATTTTAATATCTAAATATTAAAATAAAATGGGCGCATTATCAGTTATAGTTATAATTATCATTTTGTTAGTTATTATAGGCGGAGGAGTAGGTGCTTATTTTCTTCTTACAGAAGAAGATAAACCATCTACAAGTGGAACTACAAGTAGAACTACAAGTGGAACTACAAGTGGAACTACAAGTGGAACTACAAGTGGAACTACAAGTGGAACT
>JACCDO010566003.1_pt1 | contig 18367 bp, 2 predicted proteins | sample 7446101 | NCBI WGS metagenome assembly JACCDO01 (sample SAMN15323440, study PRJNA562643) | freshwater metagenome | isolation source: river surface water | place: USA:Blue River Watershed | collected 2017-08-16 | reverse complement strand
TTATAGGATCAGGTAACAATATAAACATTAAGTCCGATGCTGATAACTTGTTTACAGCAGGCGGCAGCACTAACATTTTATCATCTGGTGAACATTTAGAACAGGCAAGTCGGATTCATATGAATGGACCAACACCTGCTACAGCTCAAGATTCGTCAGCAGTAACACCGTTAAAAACACATGCGTTGCCCGATGTTGGTACAAGTATTATGAATAGAGCTCCGACGCATGAGCCATATAAGCATCATGAAAATCTAGATCCTAAGGCATTTAGACCACAGTATACAGATAGACGTGCTGACGATATTCCTGCTAAAAATTCATATTCAATACCAGATACATTTGACAAAAAATTGTAAAATAAATATCTATTATGTCCCAAAGTCTATACAAACGAACCAAGGTTGCTACTAAGAAAAAGAAAGTTAATGCTCCTATAAAAAGCAAAATTTATAGGGGTATCAGTACGATTAATACAGATAACAAAGAGTTCAACCTTTATGATATCAGTCTTGTAAAACAGGACATACTAAATGCTTTTCACATACGCAAAGGCGAAAAGCTAGAAAATCCTACAGTGGGAACAATCATATGGGACATGTTGTTTGAACCACTAACACCTAAGACAAAACAAATGATTGCAGACGATGTAACTGCTATTCTTAAGAATGAACCTAGGATTAGGGTCAGTAGAATAAGCCTGTCTAGTCTAGCCAGCGGCATACAGATAGAGTGTACTATAACTTATCTGCCGCATAATATCACGGAAAATTTGCAGTTACGATTTGATCGTGAAAACAACATCTTATCATAATATACGCAGATTATAATATGCAATAAATACCAATATAGGGGTAATTTATGTCTAGTACAGATAGGCAAAATCAGTTAATAGCGGCAGAAGATTGGAAAAAAGTTTATCAGACTCTCAAGAATGCTGACTTCAAATCTTACGACTTTGATACGCTTCGCCGCACAATGATTAGCTATCTAAGGATTAATTATCCTGAAGATTTTAATGATTATGTTGAAAGCAGCGAGTACCTAGCTTTAATTGACCTTATTGCTTTCTTGGGACAAAATTTAGCATTTAGATTTGATTTAAATGCTAGAGAAAATTTTATTGAGTTAGCAGAACGTAGAGAAAGCCTGTTACGATTAGCTAGATTATTAGCTTACAATCCTAAAAGAGCCGTATCGGCATCGGGCCTACTCAAGCTAACAAGTGTAAGTACCGATGAGGATATTTTTGATAGTAACGGTAGAAATCTTTCTAACCAACCTATAGTTTGGAATGATACTTCTAACAGTAACTGGTATGAACAATTTATTAAGGTTATCAATGCAGCACTGCCAAGCACTGCTCAATTCGGAAAACCTGAAGCAAAAAAGACCATAGAAGGCATTCCTACTGAGCAGTACAGATTTAACACACGCTCTGCAGGTCTATCTGTTTTTGCTTTTCAAAAGTCAGTCGGCGGCAGAACCATGCCATTTGAAATAGTAAGTTCATCTGTAAAAGAATCTGAAAGTATCACAGAAGAAGCTCCTAACTTAGGCAACCCTTTGAGTTTTTTGTATAGAGATGACGGTCAAGGCTCTGGTAGCAACAATAACGGCTTCTTTGTATTATTCAAACAGGGCGTTCTGCAAAACGGTACATTTAATATTACTTCACCTAAAGAAAATGATATTGTAGATCTTGATGCTTCCGGTATCAATGATTCCGATATTTGGTTGTATAAGCTTAATTCTGCAGGTATTGAAACAGACATGTGGACCAGGGTTGATGCACTCAAAGGCAGCAATATTATCTATAACAGCCTGTCTAAGAATATTAAAAATATCTATGCTGTTCAAACACGTACAGGTGATAGAGTAAGTCTTACTTTTAGTGACGGCATCTTCGGTAATATACCTAAGGGCACATTTAAGACCTATTATAGAGTAGCCAACGGGCTAAGTTATACAATTACACCTAATAACATTAAAGGTGTTACGCTTGACATAAAATATCAAAGTAAGTCGGGCAAGCAACAGACTATCAGTCTTACCTTTAGTCTTAAGTATTCTGTAACTAATGCTACAGAGCGTGAAACTAATGACGAAATTCGTCGCAACGCTCCTATGAACTATTATGTTCAGAATAGAATGATTACAGGTGAAGACTATAATACTTTTCCTTTAACAGTCAGTCAAAGCATTATTAAAGTTAAGGCAGTTAATAGAACTAGTACAGGTATTAGTAGATATTTAGATCTATTAGACAGTAGCGGAAAGTATAGTAGTACTAATATCTATGGCAATGATGGAATTATCTATAGAGAACCTTTTAAAGAAAAACTAAAATTTTCCTACATTTCAAGAACAGATATAGATAGTTTTTTGACTAATACAATTGAACCGTTGTTATCAACAAACAAGATTAAAGATTTCTATTATACATTCTTTGCCCCTATTGATGTAAGCACATTTGACTTTAGTTGGTATAGTGATGCGGCAACAAATGAAACTAACAGAAGTACAGGTTATGTTGGACTTGTAAGCGATTCAAGTCCAAGGCCTGTAGGGCCGCCACCATTAGGAACTACAGGTGTTTTAAAATATGTGACACCGGGTAGTATCCTTAAATTCAGTCTTGATACCGATTATTATTTTGATAAAAATAATCAAATTGTTGGCCCAACATCTAGTTACCAATCAGGTTACAAAGACAAGATTTGGAGTAAGGTAGTTCACATTGATGGAGATGGCACTGCCGATGGTACCGGTGTTCTTGATACCGGACTAGGACCAATTAGCCTTAATGATATTATACCTGAGGGAGCTTTAATACAGCGTATTTTCCCCAAATTTGTAACAAAATTTAATTCTGCTCTTAAGACTAGAATTGGCGATTACATGTTTGAAAATAAAACTTTTGGTATTAGATATGACTATGAAGCTAGTGAATACAAAATTATAGACGAAAACAATCTTAATAAGTTTGATAACTTTAGCTTAAATTTTGCAGGCGACACTTCACGTAGACAAAAAGATTCTAGTTGGTTATTTAAATTAGAAGTTGTCAACGGTGTATACGAAATAATCTATCGTGCAGTAAGATATGTTTTTGAGAGCGACAAAGAAGTTAGATTCTTCTATGATAGCTCCGACAGGGTTTATGATGCTAAGACAGGCAAATTAGTTAAAGATCAAATTAAAGTAATGAGCATCAATACCAAGCCTGATAGTCTATTAAATTTTGCTAACGAATACAGTTGGACTATTGTTGAGGGCTATAAAGGCAGCGACGGTTATCAAGACAGCAAGAAAATTGAAGTTAGTTTCTTTGATAGCGATGACGATGGAGTAATTGATAATCCTGAATTGTTTACTGACATTGTTGATCCTGAAATTAATACAGCGACAAAGATAGTATTCATGAAACGTTATTCTGCTGATAGAGATGATTTCTATTACGATCCTACAGCAAACATCTTAATTGTCGACAAGGATTCAGATATAGCAGACACGTCTAATATCGCAGATGGAACATTGTATTACATTATTAATACTAATCTTGTTAAACAATTTAACAAGGACACAAATTCCTTTACTGTAAATTTTGATTACCAAGCATTCTTAGGCAGAGCTGATATTAAATTTCACTATATTCATGCAGCGGATAATACAAGTAGGATTGATCCAAGCACTAGTAACTTTATTGATATGTACGTATTAACAAAACAATATGACACTGATTATAGAAATTGGTTAAAGGATACAACTAAAGAAAAACCATTGCCTTTGGGCAGTACAGAACTTGCTATTTCCTACGGTGCTTTATTCAACAAGTACAAGGCCATTAGCGATGAAATTGTACTACACCCTGTTAAGTATAGAAATTTATTTGGTGCAAGTGCCTCTTCAGATTTACAGGCCAAGTTTGTGGTAGTCAAAAACCCAGAGCAGGTAGTTAATGATAATGATGTAAAAGTAAGCATCATTAATGCAATCAACACGTTTTTCTCATTAGATAATTGGGATTTTGGTGAGCAGTTTTGGTTCCAAGAACTTTCTACCTACGTAATGAAAGAGTTATCTCCCAAGATTGTTAACTTTATTATTGTTCCTAAACAAGCTGAACAGGCATTCGGTAGCCTGTTTCAAATTGAATCTAATCCGGATGAAATTTTCATAAGCAGTGCTATAGTTGACGATATTGAAATCGTTGATAATCTAAGTGCATATAAGTTAAATGCTAACGGATTAATAGTTACAGAAGTAAATCCGTTAAACATCGGAGTTCAAAGCTCGTCTACAAGTTCAACTGATGGGGAGATTAGTTACTAATGGCTTACTCGGATAATCAAAGTCAGTTACCTATTGACCCTAATAAACAATCTAGAAAATCAGAAGAATTCTTACCTAAGTATTTTAGAACTTTACCTAATAAGAAATTTCTAAGTGCAACGATTGATCAAATGATCAGTCAAGGCAATGTGGAAAAAATAAGTGGTTACGTTGGTAGACGTGCTAGTAAATCTAGAACAGTTAATGATTCATATATTAGAGAAATTAATCAGGATAGAACAAATTATCAGTTTGAACCTAGTTTGATTATCAAAGATGATTTTAATAATCTAAAGTTTTTTGCAAATTACAATGACATTACTAATGCCATTAAGTTTTTTGGTAATAGTTCAGTAAACCATAGCGACATTCTTCAGCAAGAATATTATGCTTGGAACCCATTAATTGATTGGGATAAGTTCATCAATTATAGAGAATATTATTGGTTAGCCAACGGTCCAGAACCTATTAGAATTTTAGGACAAGCTAGGGAAATAGTAAGTTCGTACAGTGTTACTATCAGCAATGAGGGTGACAACTATGCTTATCTATTCAGCCCCGACGGCCAAACAAGAAATCCAGTTATTACTCTTTACAGAGGACAAACATATCGATTTGTAGTAAACAGTCCTAACAATAAATTTTATATTAAGCAAAGTCGTGTGGCCGGTACAGACGATCTTTATGCTTTCGGAGTACAAAATAACGGTGTTGAAAATGGTGTATTGACATGGACAGTGCCAGCTGATGCTCCCGAAACACTTTATTATGTTAGTGCTAAAACACCAAACACAGCAGGTCTTTTTAAAATTTATAATGTAGAAGAAAATACATTTATTAACGTCGAAAAAGAGATTATTGGTAAACGCACTTATACTTTAAATGATGGCACGTTATTAAGTAACGGAATGCGTGTATATTTTGATGGAGAAGTTGCACCAGTTCAATACCAAAAGGGCTACTATTATGTTGAAGGTGTTGGTACATCAATAAATCTAATACCAGAATCTGAATTAGAGATAATTGCTCCATATAATGACAATTTAAAAGTTCCTTTTGATTCAGATAAATTTGACACGTTCGGATTTGATATTAGTAATTTTTATCCTGGAGCCAAGGATTATATTACAGTAAATCGTAGCAGCATTGATAGAAATCATTGGTCTAGGTCTAATCGTTGGTTTCATAGAAGTGTAATTGAAACAAGTAACAGGCTTAATAATATCCTAGACGATGTTGACAGTGCTTTACGTGCTAACAGGCCTATTGTTGAATTTATACCTAATCTCAAGTTATACAATTTTGGCAGTTATAATAAAAAATCAGTTGATTTAATTGATGATTATACTACAGATGTGTTTAGCACGATTGAAGGGGCAATTGGCTACAATATAGATAACGTTCAGCTTTATGACGGTATGCGTATTTTGTTTACTGCTGATCCTGACATTCTTGTCAATGGTCGGATATATCAAGTTAAGTTTATAAAATTTAACGGTCGTAGACAAATCGCTCTAATTGAAACAGATGATTCCACACCACTTGTAAATGAAACTGTATTGGTTAAACAGGGACGCAAATATCAAGGTAGTATGTGGTATTACAATGGAACAGGCTGGCGTGTAGGCCAGACTAAGTCTGCGGTAAATCAAGAACCATTGTTTGACCTGTATGATAAAGATGAGAACAGTCTTGGAAATGTAAATGTATATCCCGGAACAAATTTTGTTGGTAATAAAGTTTTTAGTTATAAAACTGGGACTGGTAGCAATGATGTTGTTTTAGGATTTCCTTTACAATATAAAAATATTAATAATATAGGCGACATTGTATTTGATTTTAATCTTAACAGTGATATCATTACCTACAAAGGTATTAACGGGTTAGACTCAATTAAAAGCAGTCAGTGTTTTGTAAAACGTGTTAATAAATTTAAAAATGAGATATATGTTAATGGTTGGGTTAAAGGTGCTGCGAAAAGTAAACAACCAGTTATTAGAATTCATATTGCAGGCACAATACGAAACTTCTTTGCGATAGATTGTTTTGATAACAGCGGAACAATTAATGATCTTGTTGTTAAAGTCTATGTTAATGGCATAAAACAAGATATCACACAATATGATATTTTCAGACAAGCAGATAAAGCGTTCGTGAGATTTTTTGAAAATCTTAACGTAGGGGATGTTGTTAAGTTAAAATGTTATACACGAGTAGATAAGAATCAAAATGGATTCTATGATATACCTATTAATTTACAAAACAATCCAGACAACGATGATGTTACCACATTTACCTTTGGTGAAGTTTTAGACCATGTTGATAGTATTGTAGAAAATTCTACAAGATTTTTTGGAAAATTTCCTGGTTCTAGTAATCTAAGGGACGCAGGATTTGTTACTAAGTTTGGAACAAAATTTGTTCAACATTCGGGTCCTATTTCTGCTCTAGGATATCACCTAGTAGATAGCCAAGCTAATATAATTAAAGGACTTAGACAGGCTAATTTAGAATATACTAAATTCAAAAAATCAGTTTTATTAACAGCTGAAAATATTGGTATTGACGCTGAACCTAGAATTATGTTAGATGCAATATTGAAAGACATAGTTTCTAGTAAGAATGGATCTATGCCTTATTCATTCAGCGACATGTTAGGATTTACAAATTATAGTTTAGTAGAGCATGAAGTTATCGATCAAGATTTAAATCTATTTGCGTTAGCAACTACATTTAATTTACAAACTCTTAGTAATAAAGCAGTCGGTGTATATCTCAATGGTGAACAATTATTACATGGTTCACAATATGATTTCACAGATGAAGGTTTCGTTAGAATACTTGCCAATATTCAATTAGGTGACAAGATAGAAATTAGGGAGTATAATAACACTGATGGTTGTTATATTCCGCCAACACCTACAAAGTTAGGATTATATCCTGCATTTGAACCTAGCATTTTTACAGATGATAGTTATCAAACTCCTAAGTTAGTTATACAAGGACACGATGGCAGCATCACAATGGCCTACGGTGACTATAGAGATCACATCCTATTAGAATTTGAAAAACGAATTTTCAATAATATCAAACAGCAATATAATACTGACATTTTTGATATCCATGATTATGTTCCAGGTTATGGTCGTATTACCGGGATTGGTCGTAAAGAGCTTGACAACATTTTAAAAATAGATTTCTTAAAATGGGCTCAGTATGTAGATCAAGATTATACTAGAACTGATTATTTTTATGAACTCGGTGACGAGTATAGTTACAATTATGGCAAAGCTAAGGGCCCCAGGGGCGGCACTTTACCTGGTTTCTATAAAGGAATTTATCGTTGGATATTTGATACTGAGCGTCCACACAGCCATCCTTGGGAATGTTTAGGATTTACAGTTAAACCTAGTTGGTGGGAAGAAGTCTACGGTCCTGCTCCTTACACAGTTGATAATCAGGTATTATGGGAAGATGTACAAGAAGGTATCATAAGAGAGCCTGGTAAAATACCTGTTAGAAAATTAAAATATAAGCGTATTGGTGCAGCAAAATATGCACCTGTTGACGAATTTGGAAACCTTGCTGATCCGTTGACTGCTGGTATAGCTCAAGATTTCTTGAACAGTAATGCTAGAGATAACATGAAGTTTGGCGACGGGTCCCCTGTAGAATCAGCCTGGAGAAGAAGTAGTGCATATGCGTTTTCTTTAATTACTGCTATTCTTTTGAGTAGGCCAGCAGATGTGTTTAGTCGTTGTTACGATCTAAGTAGAACAGCAAAAAATAAAGCAGGTCAACTTGTCAATGTCGATACAGGGCTACGTTTTAATATTGCTACAATTGCTAAACCTAGTACAATGTTTGATGTGGGCTCTAGAGTTTTCACAAGCGGACTAGTGGATTATATCTACGGCAGATTAATGAGCAAAAATAGTCTGCAAATAGACACTTACATTGATAATTTAAACCGTCTAAGTGCTCAGATGGCATTTAAGTTAGGAGGGTATTCTACCAAAGATAAGCTGAAATTATTATTAGACAGTAGAACTCCTAATGCTCAAGGTTCAATTTATGTCCCTGACGAAAATTATAATATCTACACTGTAAAATCTAGTGTAGTGGAGAATGTCAATTATAGCGGTGTAATTATTGAAAAGCTTGCCGAGTCGGATTGGAAACCTGCTAGAGAATATGTAACAGAAGATATTGTTATATATGAAGGGTATTCATATATTGCTCAACGAGCCAGTGTAAATCAAAAGCCAGCAAATAATGTACAATATTGGCAGCGTTTCGACAATAAAGAAACAGCTAGAGTGGGATTCGTTGTAAGAGGTTACAATACTACGAATAACGTATTCAAATATTATCAACCTATTTCTTCTGCGAAAGATAGTGCTATTAGAGTAGGTGCTGTTAGTGAAGAATTTGTAATTTGGCAACCTAATAAATTTTATAGCAAGGGAATTATTGTACAAAACAATACAAATTACTATAGAGTATTAAAAGATTTTGTATCACCTACAGAGTTTGATACAGAAAATTTAGCAAAGATTGTTAGACTTCCTAGTGTCGGCGGAATTACAGCTATAAAGAAAAAGAAGTTTGATACCGATACAGTTTTAGAAATGCCTTATGGTACCATACTGAATGACATACAATCTGTTGTTGATTTCTTATTTGGCTATGGAAAATATTTAGAAACAGTTGGATTTGATTTTAGTTACTTCAATCAATCTATTAACACAGTAACTAACTGGACATATGCAACAGCAGAATTTATGTTCTGGGCAGCTCAAGGATGGGCACCAGGCAGTGTTATTAGTATTAGTCCGGGTGCCGATGAAATTAAATTTAAAAGAAAAAATTATGTAGTCGATAATCAATTAGACAATTATTATGACTATACTATTTTCCAAGGTAACGGCACACCAGTTGACTTTGATTTATTCAGTAGTCTAAGGCAAGACAATGAATACGTTATTAGACCTCGTGATACCGATGAAGGTATTTTCAACATAGATTTGAATCTAGTTCAAGTAGAAAATGTTGTAGTTATAGACAACGTTACTGTGTTTAATGACACAATATACGATAAGTCTGCAGGATATAGACAAGAACGAGTTAAGGTTGTAGGATATAGAACCAGCGACTGGAATGGTTCTTTCGCAGTACCTGGATTTGTCTACGACCAAGCAATTGTATCAGATTGGCAAGCATGGAAAGATTATACTGTTGGCGATCTAGTGAAATATAAAGAATTTTATTATGCAGCTAACACTAGGATAACAGGCAAGTCAGAATTTGATTTTTCAGATTGGCAAAAACTTGATGACAGACCTCAGGCTAGATTCTTGCCTAACTGGGATTATAAAGCTGCACAATTTGAAGATTTTTATGATTTAGAAACTGACAATTTTGATATTGACCAGCAGAAGTTAGGCCAACATTTAATTGGTTATCAAGATCGTCAATATCTAGCAGACCTTATTAACGATCCTGTAAGCAGATACAAGTTCTATCAAGGGTTTATTACTGAGAAAGGTACCATAAACAGTATCACTAAGTTATTTGATAAATTAGGTTCAGTTGATAATACAAGTATAGAATTCTACGAGGATTTTGCCTTCCGCCTAGGACAATACGGTGCAGTAGACGGATTCAAACAGGTAGAGTATCTATTAGACGAAACTAAATTTAGACTAAATCCGCAGCCTATCGAGCTTACAGATCAAGAGCAAAGTGATAATAATCTTATATACACTATACCTTCTTTAGACACTTACAGTTCTTACGACGGCTACGATCATAATCCCTTTCCTCTAACAACTACAAAAAACAATTATATAAAAACTGCGGGTTATGTAGATGATAACGATGTTGCTAAAATTTATAGAACTCTAGAAGACGTTGTTGGCAGTGATATTTTAGAATGGACTGTTGGCGATTATGCTTGGGCCACCTTTGAAGATCAATTCTGGAATGTTTATAGATTCCAACAAGGTCCAAGTGATTTAATTGCAGTGTTAGAAACAGATGATGGTTTTGCCTTGCAGTTTGAGGGCAATGTACCTGAGGAATATGCTGTTGGGTCTGTTATAGGTATTACTAACATAGCTGCTATCGAAGGGTTCTGGTTGGTCAACAAAGTTGAACTTGACAAACTCTATATCGTTACTGGTGTTTCAATTACTGATATAACTAACCTTGATAGTACACCGCCAGTGCTTTATAGATTTGTCAGTGTACGTTATAATACAATTGACGATTATGATTTCACTAAAATTAATCAATTTAAGAACGGTGAATTATTATGGGCAGATACCAGCAGTGTTTACAATCGCTGGCAAGTGTGGAAAAATGAACCTGCATACCAAGGTATAAAATACGATAATACTAGTTCAACTTTTGCTTCTAGTTTAGCTGTTGATTCAGATAGATTAACAATGGCTGTTGGTAATACAGGTACAGAAAATGTAACAATATACTTTAGAACTAGCGACACACTTGACTATACTGCTCAATTCAGTGTAAGCAACCCTGCAGAGTATATTTCAAATACAGACTTTGGTAACTCTGTTGCTATTTCACCTGACGGTGAATGGTTAGTTGTTGGTGCTCCAAATGCAAGTTGGATAAGAACCAAGTACCGAGGTATGTATGACCCGGCCGCGGATTATGACACTGGGGATATTGTTAGAAATAAAAATTGTTATTGGGAAGCGAGAAATCCTGTAACACCAGGACATAACGACAGCAGCATTATGTTTACTAATGATGACTGGAGATTGCGTCCTAATATTCCGCTAGATGTCGACGGCGACGCAGGTATTGCTACACAGGGATTTATTTCATTCTATAGAAAAGGACCTAACAATACCTATGTCTTACAGTATTCTATAACTGAACCTGCAAAAGACGCAGATCAAAAGTTTGGTACTAAATTAAAAATTATCAGTGTTGGGTCAAGTTATCGTTTATTTGTAAGTGCTCCCGGCTTTAATCAGAATCAAGGCAAAGTATTCATCTATGATTATGTTGAGAACGGAGACAGCACTGATGGATGGAATCAAGCCTATAATAAAAAATTCAAGGGAATATTCGATACACACTATGGTTATGAAGTAGGCGACATAGTCTATTTTAACGGTAAATTATATAAAGCATTAGTTGCCATAGCCAATGATGGTAGCACTATTGATGCAAATAGCCAAGACTGGCAAGAATATACAGGAAATGATTTCCTACCATTTAGACCGCATCCATATGGTGATGCTACATTCCCCTTTGACAGCAGCAGTTATCTAGCAGGTGGTTTTGACGACCTGTCTGATAGTGCATATTTTGATAGTGCTATTGGATTATATTCAACTGTAGAAAATGTCAAGCGAGGAGACAATTTTGGTTATGATTTTGACGTAAGTGCAGACGGCACAACATTAGTCATCAGTGCCCCGTATGCAGATGATGCAGACTATGATAAGTTTAAGGGCACTTGGCGTCTGAGAGATCGTGCTTTATACCAACAGGGCGATGTTGTTCGATATAACTTAGATTACTACATCTGTAGAATACCTAATCCTGCTGCTACTAACTTTGACAGCTTAACAGAATGGGAACTGATTAGACCCTGGGCAGGCCATAGATCTGGTAAAGTATTTGTGTATAGATTTGCCTCAGGCGGATATCAATTTACACAAGAAATAACGCCTACAAGCATTCCGAATCTGCCAACTACTACTGTAATAGGTATCACTAACAGAATTGGAAGCAGTGTTAGTTTAAATGCTGTTGGCGATAAGCTTGCATTAGGTGTGCCATTGTTTGATGATAAAGAAGCTGATTCTGGTGCTGTGTTAGTATTAAAGAACAGTCTAATTTCCAGTACGTTCCCTGATTTTGTTTATGAAACTGTAGTGAAGCCTGCTTATCCAGATAGCAATGAACAGTTTGGTTATAGAGCAAAATTTAATTCTAGCGGTGATCAACTTGTAATTGTTACAGCATCTGGTAAAAATGTATTACCAATTACCTTTGACAAGTACTCTAAATATATCACTGATTATCCTGTAGTAGATTCTATCACTGGACTAGATACAGTAAGTCAATATGTTAATGACCCTACAAGCACTGTTAAAGAAAAGTTAACTACTTTCGATAAAGGTAGCACTACATTCTCCGATTCTACACTTAATGTTAATCAATTAAGTGTATATGACAAATATGAAAACAAATATGTATATGGCGAGTCATTTGCCTTAACGGGCATAACAACATCAAGTTCTATTGACGAATATATTGTTTTTGAAAACAGCGTGTATATACCGTTAGTCGGCACTCAAGGTAACACAGGTGCAGTACATATTTTTGCTAAACCACAAGATGTGCGTTCATGGATGATTTATCATCATGAATTAGATAGAGTTGATTTGTCGAAGTTTAAGAGTATCTTCTTGTTTGATAAAAAGCAAAGAAAGATAATAAATTATCTAGATTATATTGATCCTATACAAGGTAAGATTGCTGGCCCTGCGGAACAAGAATTAATGTACAAAGTTCCTTACGATCCAGCTTTTTACACCGTAGGCAACAACAGTGTAAATGTTGACGATACTATATCTTGGTTAGGTGACCATGTTGGAGAACTATGGTGGGATCTCAGCACCGCAAGATTTGTTGATCCTTATCAAAGCAATCTTATCTATCAAACTGGTTCTTGGAATACACTTGCCTTTGGAGCTAGCATTGACGTCTACGAATGGGTAGAAAGTTCTTTTATTCCTTCTGAGTGGGATAGTATTGCAGATACAGAGCAAGGCCTTGCTTTAGGAATAAGTGGGAAGAGCAAGTATAGTGATCTAGTATATAGCACGAAGGTAAAATATGATACAGTTAGTCAAACGTCATCGACAACCTATTACTTCTGGGTAAAAGGCAAGACGACTGTACCTTCTAAGTTAGACCGTAAACTAAGTGCTGCTGTAGTTTCAAGATACATTCAAGACCCTAAAGGTCAAAATTATCCATACACAATTTTATTAGACACTAACAAGTTTGCTTTAGTTAACTGTGCTAATTATTTTGATGACGAAAACGTAGGTATTAACTTTAGATATTGGACTTTAGATAATACTGAACTTAACATACATAATCATTACGAACTTATTAGTGAAGGTTATGAAAACAGTATTCCTAATTCAGATCTTCTTAACAAATGGTTTGACAGTTTAATAGGTTTTGACCAATCACTGCGTCCTGTACCCGATAGAGCACTTAAGGCTAATCAGGCATATGGTATATTAAACAAGCCAAGACAGGGCATGTTTATTAACAGAACAGAAGCTGCTAATCAGTTTATAAATGCAGTTAACGATATTTTAAAATCAACTATCATTGTAGATGATTTTAATTTGACAAGACTTCTAAGTAAAGATGAAGCACCAACGTTTGATACAGGAAAATGGGACTATGTAGTTGATACTAGAGCAGAATTATCGACAATAAAAACTAACGGATTCAAGAATGCATCAATCAGAGCAACTATTGAAGATGGTAAGATTGTTGAGATTGATGTATTAAGCACCGGCAAAGGTTATAAAGTATTTGAAGGCAATGCACCTGAAATTAGAGTAGTAGGCAAAGGCAAAGACTTTAGTTATAGCTGGTCCGGAAATTCTGTAGATGTTGTAGATGCAGGTACAGGTTATAGAGATGACACTGGTGTTAGTGTCCGTCCTATTTCTGTGTTGGTACGCAGTGATGAAGAAAACAACGGCCTATGGTCTATCTTCCAATGGAATAGTTCTAGCAAAACTTGGGTAAAGTATAGTAATCAAACTTATGATACCACACAGTACTGGTCATATATTGATTGGTATGATGTTGGGTACAATCAATTTACTGTTGAAGATTTTACAGTTGATTATGTATATCAGATACCCGAGCTTGCAGCTAAGTCGGGCGATATTATTAAAGTTCGAAATGTTGGAACTGGTGGTTGGTCCTTGTATGAAAAAATTACAAATAGAAATACTACCGACATAGCAAAAGGTTATAAGGTAGTAGGCAGACAAAATGGTACAATAGAAATTTCACAACAGCTAAGTGGATTTATAGGATCTAATATAGGATTTGCTGGTGTAGCTTATGACAGCGATGGCTTTGGTGTGAATCCAGTACAAGAATTTAGAACAATTTTACAAGCTCTGCAGAATGATATTCTAATTAGAGAGCTAGCAGATAACTTTAACAAGTTATTCTTCTATAGTGTAAAATACGTGTTACATGAACAGCCCGCAGTTGATTGGGTCATAAAGACATCTTTAATTAAGGCTGTACATAATTTAGGCGAATTGCAACAAAAAGTTACATTTAAGAGTGACGTGTTAGCAAGTTATGAAGATTATATTAAAGAAGTAAAACCATATAGAACAAAAATTAGAGAATTTGTTAGTGCCTATCAAAAGGTAGATCCTACAAATACTCTAACAACTGATTTTGATTTGCCTGCTTATTTTGACACTACCACAGGTGAGATCAAAACAGTAACAGCTAAAGTGATTGACCAGGAAGTTGTATACAGCGATACCAAAATTACAGAAGCTCCTTATAATACCTGGTTGTCTAATACTGGGTATGAAGTTATTGATGTTGTAATTATAAGTTCAGGGTCTGGTTATGTTACCACACCAAAAATAGAACTAGACGGAATCGCTGTTGAAAGTGCAGAACTTCAGGCTTATATTGGTTTAGGAAAACTTACTTACATTAAGATTGTTAATCCTGGAATCGGTTATGTTCGTCCGCCAATCATATCGTTTAATGGTGGCCTAGGATCTGGCGGCACACATGCTAAAGCTGTGGCAATATTAGGCAATGGCCTAGCAAGAACTTTCAACACAACCTTAAAGTTTGATAGAATTGCCACACAATATAATGTAGAATCATATAATGAACTACAGACTTATGCCTTAGATGATGTAGTAACTAATGAAGGTATTATCTATAAGAGTTTAGCAAATAACAATTCTAGACCTCTAGAAAATGGAGATTACTGGAAACAGATCTATGACGGTAGTATTCTAGAAATAGTAGACACTTCATATACTAATTTAAACGGTAATGTAGATACCTTTAGTTTAGAATGGCCAATGCAGACAGCAAAGCGTTTTGTTACAGTGGTTAAAACAGTAAACGGTATTGATGAAACTGTTTTAGATAGTGATTTTAATGTGGAGAATGTTTTAGACACTACTGCATCTTACACAAGATATTATGGTAAACTTACATTAGAAACACCACCAGAACAGGGCAGCAGTATAACAATTACATACAGAAAAGATGTTAATCTATTAGATGCTGCTAACAGAGTGTTACACTTGTACACACCTGGTACAGGACAGCCGGGCAAAGAATTAAATCAGCTAATGCGTGGTGTAGACTATGGTGGCGTAGAAGTCACAGGTATTAACTTTGACATTAGTGCAGGTTGGGATGCAGAAGAGTTATCGCCGTGGGGTATGACAGCTTGGGATGCATTTGATCAAAACTATAGCGACTTTGTTGTTGTAAGTGATGGTACAACTAGAGAGTTTACATTACCTTACACTCCAGCAGTAGGCACTGAGATTACAGTCTATCTAAGAAGAGCTCTTAATTCAGATCAAGACAGTGGCGGCTATTGGCACGAGCAAAGTTATGTTAGAATTGACGATCCATATTATGACGTATATGATGGTGTGACAGAACAACCTAATGGTAGACTAGTTGCACCACCTGATGCTAAAATGAATACCATAATAAGCACTGGAAGTACAAGTGTAGTCATTCCAGATAACGTGGTGCTTCGTAATGATGATAAGATTATCTTTAGAAAGATTGACAGCGACGGTACTTATACACCTTATGGCAACGTTTATGATACTGAACTAAGTGGGGGTGGGCTGTCCTACGGTAATGCTACCGGTGTTAGGGCAGAAGATATTACCGTCGATGGTGACGATTTCCAAACACCATATGCAGCTAACATGCCTGAAGAGGTTGTGCCAGGGCAGATTTTTGATAGTGTTGCAATTAGTGTATACACCAACAACATTGATAAGAGCCCATTAATTCTACACAAACATTACGTAGGAGATGGCGGCACTAAGGTATTTGATATTGGACAATATCCTACAACAGGCGGAAGCATAATTGTTAAAATTAATAATCTAATTATTGATAATAGCTTATATGCTATAGATTATAATAATAAGCTAGTTACATTTACTACCGCTCCTGCGTTAAACGCTGATGTAGTTATTGTAAGTATGAGCCAAGCGGGTAACGGTGTTGTAGAGACTGATATTTTTGTAAGCGACGGATCTACATTGGAATTTGTTACAGGAGTACCCGATAACGATAACTATACTGTGGTCTGTGTTGTTAATGGCTCTAATGTTTCAGTTGATCAATTTACTACAGATGAGACCTATGACCTTAATGGTTACGTAGGTTTTAGACTAACTGGGGCCCTGCCGTTAAACACAATTATATCTTACAGTGTATGTTTAGGGCCAATCGAAAGTCTAAGTCAAGTAGAAACAGAAGATCTAAGTGTAACCAGCGACGGTTCCGGTAATCTTATTACAAATTATGCATTATTACGTAATGCCATATATGAAGGACCGTTTACTTCTATGACTGTTGTAGAAAACAATGGTTTAGTTTTACGTGCTCCGGACACATTCTTCTATGATGTTGATGGTAACAATAAAGAATTCACAGTAGACACAAGATATTATCCTTTAGGTCTAGCTCCGACAGAAGTTGAAGTATATGTAAACGGTGAACTAAAAGATTATGGCTCTGAATATCAATGGTTCGGTCTGTACAATATGTGTAGATTTAGACCAAACGTTGTTGCTGCCGGTGATAGGATTTGTATAGCAATTTATCGAAGAGCTGATTACAAGATATATTACACATCTGACATCAGTACATTGGCTACTGCCTTCATAGAGTTTTACTCAAATGTAAGTGTCGGCGATACAGTTACTATAACAACTTATTCTGTTCAAGATGCTTTAGGTATAGAACGTTTTAACAATGACGTAGCAGCTCCTAGTACATATACTGCTGGTAGCATTATGTATTTTGATAGAACACAGCTTTTAGGCGGCCGTATTAAGCTGCCTCAACGTGCATTTAGCAGTAATTATCTATGGGTAATGGTTGATAGAGTGATGTTAACACCTAATCAAGATTATATTTTAGAAGACAATTTAGAATATATTAGGCTTAACACTGATATTACAGTAGCGGAAACATCGGTGCTAGAGGTAATGATGTTCAATAACTACAGTCAGTATCCGGGAACTGCGTTTAAGATGTTTAAGGACATCTTAAACAGAAATGTGTATACAAAGATTTCTGAAAATAAAACCACGCAACTTGCACAAGATCTACAAAGTTATGATACAGAAATTGTGTTAGTTGATGGTTCAGTGTTACCTTCGAGTGGTACAGTTGAAATAAGCGGTGAGTTAATTGATTACGCCTATAAGGATGGAAATACTTTAACACAATTGCGTAGAGGTACAAAGGGTACCGGATGTCCAGAAATGCATAGAATGGGGTCTTTTGTCAAAGATCAAAGCACATCGCTGCAATTGCCATACGCCGACCAAACATCTAATACACTTATCGATAATGCAACTTATAGCCTTGCAGTTACATTTAATGGACTAAATGATATTAACGTTTCAACAAACACATTTACAATAACAAATCACGGGTTTATTGATAAAGAAGCTGTAGCATACACAAAGAATGGCAATAACACAGTTATTGGCGGGTTAGTTGAGGGTAGAACCTATTACGTAGATCTAATAAATGCTAATCAATTTAAGTTAAAATACAATGGATCAGAAGTTAATCTAACTTCAACTGCGTCTGGTATTCATAAATTAGTTGGTAGTGTTGTTACTTTAGATTATACCCCTGCTGCAACCACTTATACCTCTTGGTATAGAAATACTATACCAACAAC
>JACCDO010375312.1_pt1 | contig 18370 bp, 14 predicted proteins | sample 7446101 | NCBI WGS metagenome assembly JACCDO01 (sample SAMN15323440, study PRJNA562643) | freshwater metagenome | isolation source: river surface water | place: USA:Blue River Watershed | collected 2017-08-16 | reverse complement strand
TATCAAAAATAAATATCCAGTAGGTGATGCCGAAGTTTTACAGTTATTTGAAAATTATGAAATAACCAAATTAGATATAAACAGGATTTATAGATATTTAGATAAATATACCAAAGAAGACGCAGAGGATACTGAAGATATTGTTATATCTGATATAGAAGATAATGATGAATAAGTAATATATTATATTAAATTGTAAAGTATTAATATAATATAATTTTTATATAGTTCCAGATTTGTAATGGCTCAATTCTACATTTAACTCTTTAATTTTCTTTAATAACTCATTAATAAGACATACTTTTTCTGCTATTTGCTTCTCATAATTTGCTATTTTTTCCTCATAAAATATATTTGTATTTGTATTAATCTTCTGATTCATTAATAACATTTTCTTCCTGGCTTCTAACATTTGATTATGGTCAGCAAGTCGTCGGTTGCGCTCTTCTTCCATATTTTTAATTTGTTCCATTAGTTTAGGTTTATGTTCCGGTTTTCCAGGCTCATAATTAGTAAGCAAATTATTCATATCTACCATATAAAACTGCTTCAAATTAGGGTCATCAATAAAATCATCTACAGTAAATCGCGACAACTGTGTCTTAGTAGCCTCCATATTTTCTAATAGCTTCTCTTTATTAAGTGAATTATGCTTATGAGAAAATACCATTATTGATTTTTGTGTATCCAATTGTTTCAATGGAATCGTATAATTCTTTAGAAAATGTCGCTCTTCGGCTAAAGCATTATCCTCATTATAACTGGTCTGTAATAGCAGCTCCTTTCTAAAAGCAAATGTTGCCGCTGTAGAATGGTAATCTTTATATGGTCCGCATTGATATACGGCATTTCTAGAATCAAAATATATGTGCATTTCTGAACTACCCGCAATAAGATAATCTGGATTTTGTAACAGTGTTTCTACTGCGTGTGATATGCGTTCTGTTGGGTAGTAGTCATCATCATCCATGTAAATAATAATATCACCAGAACACTTTTTGTGCATTAGATTGCGTTTTTTACCTAGCAGCATTTTTTCAGGATAATAAAAGTATTTTACATAATCAATATCAGCAACTAAATCGCCGATTGGGTCTGTTCCGTCATCAATAATAATCCATTCAATGCGAGATTTGGGATAAGTTTGTAGGTCAATACATTTCTTAATAAAAGGTATAAATGGCCGCCTATTAAATGTCGGGGTGCAAATACTTACAAGTGGTAATGTATTGTCTAAAGTTTCATCCTCACTTTCTTCATTACTATCTTCTCCACATTTTTTATCCCTTTCGGATACATTATTGTTAGTTTTGTTCTTGTTTTTATTCTTATTTTTCTTTTTATTATTTTTGGGCATTTTATATAATAATTAATATACTGAATTATTATTTAAATAGTTTTTATACTAGTCTAATTTTAATGTTTTGTTCCCGTTTTTTTAATGTTCTATTTTTATTGGAGCCACCTTTTTTATTAAAAGGAGATGTTACTTTTGTAAACCAAGATGTTGGTTTTGTATTAGGATTAGTAGTGGTAACAGCAGCTTGTTGCTGAGCCTGTTCTGGTTTATTAGCTAGAGCAGCTTGTTGGTTAAATAGTTCCATTTGGGCTTTTCTGAAGGCTTGTTCTGATTCTAAATTAGCTTGTGATTCTGGATTTAAACCGCCTTGTCTCTTAATTTCAGCCTCTAATCCTTGTTTCTGTAAAGCTGTATTTTCTTGTACATTTATATTGGATATTGCTTGCTTAGTCGCTGCTTGTCTTTTAAATTCAGCTTGTCTATCAGCCGCTGCTTGTCTATCAGCCGCTAATCTTTCAGCCGCTAATCTTTCAGCCACTTGTCTTTCAGCCTCTTGTCTTTCAGCCACTTGTCTTTCAGCCTCTTGTCTTTCAGCCGCTGCTTGTCTGTCAGCCTCTGCTTTTTTTGACATTCTAGCATTCTTAGCATTAAAAGCTAGTCTTTGTGCTCGTTGCCTAGGATCTAGTTGCTTAGTCTCTGCTTGCTTTTTAGCCGCAGCATTGATTAAAGCTTCTCGTATTTGTGGCTGATTAACTACACCTTCTGTAGGAATACCCTTGCTCTTTAAATATTCTGCTGTAGGTGCTACAGGACTCAATGGTTTACCAATACTAGTAGATTCAGAAGCAAACATAGGATTACTTACATCTTCAGGTCTAGATGTTTCAGCAGTTCTTGCTTTAATATCTTCTGGTTTTAAAAGTTGTATTGACTCTCTAGTATTTGACGCAGGAATAATATTTTCTTGACTAATATTTGGCTTTGCTGTCATTTCTTGGCCAGGTGTTCCAATACTAGTAGATGCTACTATAGGATTATATGTATATTCTTGTTCAGAAGTCTTTTCAGCCTCTGTTTGTCTTTCAGCCTCTGCTTGTCTTTCAGCCTTTCCTTTTGCCAATAAAGCCTCCATTTCAGCTCTAAGATTTGCGCCTTCTTGTGTTTTTTTAGCTCTTTCTTCTGCTGCTTCTGTGTCTATCCGAGCCTTAGTGCGTTCAAATGTTTCTTGCATTTCTGATTCATCTTCCGGGCTCAGTTGAATTTTTTTTGGCTGATCACGATCTTTTATGAAATCAGTTAATTTATAAAATAAAGCTGGGTTTACATTTTGACTACTTACATTAGACTCAGCACTTACATTAGACTCAGCACTTGCGCTTGTTCCAGTACTTATATTAGACTCAATGCTTTGAGAACGACTTCTAGTTCCGGGTTCACTAAGACCAGCAGGAATATCAGAACTAATATCAGAACCTATATCAGATGGAGTAGAAGATTCAATACTTTGTGAACGACTTCTAGATTCAGGATCACCTACTCCGGAACCTATATCAGATGGAGTAGAAGGATTATCAATTACATTAGAACTAAATATAGAAGGCGGTGCCGCCGCAATATCAGCATCTAAACTACTCACAAATTTCTTAATAGTTTCCAGATATTCCTGCTCAATCTTCTTTTCAAATTTATCTATAACACTCTTATCATCTGATAATGAAACATCAGTAAATTCATTATTTATTGATTTACTCATTGATTTTAAAATATTAAATAAATCCTGAGTATCTTGTGACATACTAACACCTTTAGCGCGATTTATTTGTTCTAACAAATCACTATTTAATTTGCGCAATTGTTTATCAATTCGGTTAATATCCTTAGGAAACATACATACCTTATGTGGCTGTTTTCTTACAGGTGGTTTCTGAGGAACTGCCATCGGGTCTTGAAAAATCATTGTATTATCTTCCGGTTTTGTATCAACAAATATATTACCAAATATAGTAGCAAATATAACCGCAATAACAACAGCACCCAAATAGTTTTGTCCTAAATATGTATTTGCGCAAGTAAATAAATTAAGCACAGACAAAAGCAATAATAGTGTACGTTTATAAGCAAATGTATCTTTAACAAAATCCCAAAATGACTTACTATCTGTATGCTCATTGCTATTATAAAACTTATTATCAACTTTTAATGTGTATGAACCAGAAAATAACATCTTAAAAAATGGCATAAATGTAGAATAAACAGGTAAAACAAAGAATGTAAACACAGGGAATATGAACATCCAAATCATTATCCATAAAATACCACGTCCAATAGCTTTAGGCCAGTTCTTAATTCCAAAAGCACCCGCATCATCTGTATCAAGATATTTAAGACTGCCAATTGAATCAAGAATATTATCAGCACCACCATCATTCATATTATCTATATTTTCCTCAAATAATGCTGCTTTTATGAAATACCAAGCAGAACAGAAGCCGTTTATTAACCAAATAAATGGAAATAAAATTAATCCAAATAATCCATAAACTATAATCTTTAGTGAATCGGATATCTTATCACTCTTAATACTAAACATATCATAAGATCTAAAACCTCTAGCAGCAGTATTATTTATAATAATTGACCAAAATTTACTAAGACTAGTAGAAGCAGCAGGACCAGTTCCTTTAATATTTGCTGAGTCACGCATTTCCTCTATTAAAGTATCCTTAAATGAATCAATAAATTCTCTTGTCTCAATAGTGGCTTCTTGTTGCCATTTATTTATAGCAGTATCTGACAATATTTGCCAAAATGCCAGACCTTTCATTCCTAATTCATAAACTGTATTCATAGGCACTGTTATTTTTGTGCCATCTGGATTTTTACCTAATTCAGGATTTATATCACAAGTATAAGGTTCATATTTTGTGTCAGTTGGAATTCCTGATTTTGCTAGTTTAGATATATATAGCCAAGTTGTGCCAAATAATACCCATAAAATAATACCTAATAAGCCAAGTGTATAATATAATATAAATTTGCCTACATTTGGACCATTTGTATTTTTATTTTTTTTATTATTTATAGCATCATTATTTGTATCTGTATCTGTATTTGTATCTGACATTATTTATAATAAATATATATTAAATTTTGTAGATAATTTACTAATCTTTAACAAAACTTTGTATCCTATAAAAATTATATAACCATATTTTATATTATAAATGTCCATAATTCATAAATATAAATACATTATTTTGTCATTTGTTATAATTGCTTTATTCTTTTCTTTAGTAACACAGTTATTTAATATGAATTTTTTCTTAAAAAAAGAAGGATTTACTACTACAGTTGACAATATATTATATGGAAATATTACTTACAACCCCGACACATTTAATAAAAGTAATTCAAATATTAATACCAAATTAATAAATGAATATAGTCATAGTGTTGATATGCCATTAAATAATAGTGAAGGTTGTCAAAATGCGTGTTATAATTCTAAATGTTCTAAAACTGGCAAGCAGTGTTCAACTGATGTAGATTGCTATCAAGATGGTTGTCAATCACTATTAAAAAAAATACACGACAAACTTGTAGCTGAGAAGTTAACACCACCTCCACCTCAGTATTATGTGCCTGCTGACACTTTAGAAACAGGAAAGCTTGTTTATAATCAAAACCCACAACATTCTTCCTTAACATATGATATTGGAACAAAAGCAAAAGTTATTGATGAAAATGCTCAGGTTCCAGTTCCTTATAGAGGATATAAAGTTTGGGAGCCTGTATATGATGCGAAAGCTCAGCTAATTGATGAGGAATTGGCCTATAAATATTCTGCTGCTCCGGAACAATATAGATCTACTCCGGAATATAAGAAGACTCTAACTGCTACTGGAATGTTTTATGATATTGGTCCAACCCCAGCAAATGCTTATAATTCGGAGCTTTATTAATAAATATATTTTTTATGTTTATATTTATGTTTATGTTTACATATATTCTGTCATAATCTTCCTTCTAAAAAGATTCAATCCAGGTTCTATTAATTTCCAGTTATCTGAAGCAAGATTTAATTCTGCCTCTTTAATTGTAGATGGTTTTCTTAAATTAATTCCTGATTGAGAAAACCATATACACTTTTTAATAGTTTCCTTATCAATATCTATATCATGATTATTTTTATTAGATTGTATTATAAATTGTTTTATAAATTGTAACATTTGTGGTAAAGGGTGAAAATCAATAGCTTCTTCAATCACTTCTATTGTATTTATTTCTTGTAAATTTAAGTTATTATATGATGCTGTATGAATTTTATCTGGATTATTTTTATAATAATTAATTGCGCTTTGTAATAATTTTATATCACCACCCATTCCTCCATATAAACTTCGGTAGTATAAAGATAACAATTCACTAGATTTATTATGTGATTGAAGCACTGAATGGTCAATAGTAGCATATGATTCTGTCCATATATTATTATCATAATCAAAATAATCTTTAACATCACATAAATTATTTACAATATCTAATATAATATAAATATCCTGGTTTGTTAGTTTGTACTCTTTGTCAACCATCATAAGCCAAATAATAATAGGGAGTGAATCTAATAAACACACATCTTCAACAAATATTATTGGCAATCTACGTAAAAATTCAATAGGTTCTTTGTTTAAAAGAGCAATTGAGCTTGATAATGCTATCTTATTATTATGTCTTCGTATAGCCTTTTGTAAATTTGATTTTAACAAAGGCACAGATAAATTAGTATGTATAACTGGAATGTATATACTTTTATCTTCTATTTTTGGTTTTCTGTAAAATAGTTTAATATTAGATTTAATACATATAAATACATCAGATTCATCTGGTTGATAAACAAACTGCGCATTTCTATTTTCAGGGTCATATACAAAACATTTTTTATTGGAATTACTATAGGTTGTTTTTATTTTAAAGAAACTTTCAAGTTTAGACTGCATAGCATAATATTATATTTCTGTAATATTATGTTACTATTAAAAATCAATTTTTTATATCTTTACTTTACTTTATGTCGCATACATAAGTCCCACATTACCACCAATAAAGTTAACAATATTAATACGCTCTTCAAATAATGTTAGATTAAAATTATAGTCATATATGCGCCATGTAGGCTTATTTACCGCAATTACTTGACCAGTTTGTGGGTCACAAATTGATAAGCTCTGAGCTAATGGATCTAGTGGTGGTATAATTGTAGTAAATTCCAACTCAATCTGACTAAAACGATTCATATTTATAGCACCCGATGGTTGTAGGTCTGATAAATTAGAGTTAATACCAAAATTATAACAATAGAGACCAGGTGGAGCTCCACCACTAGTTCTTGTATATTTCTCAATATAATTAAAAATACCTGCTGCTTGGATATTCTCTCTATAAGAACCATCTAACAAAATACCCATAGCAAGTAATATCATCTTATCATTTTCAGGCGAATAATTAGATGTAACTAGAAGACCAGTTGGATTACCGCTTGGATTAACACCGGGACCAATATATACAGGAACAAGAGCACCACCGGCGTCTGTCTTATAAATAAGAAAATCTCCACTTGAAGACGCTTGAACCACATCAAGAGGCATATAGTTATAAGGCCAATTTGTGTAATTAGACCATTCATTTCGTAAATTTACATCGCTTCTTTGAAAATAAAATAACCAATTAGATATCATACCAATTGAATCTAATTGAACCTTATTTGGGCCGGTTACATTAAAAAACTGTTGTTCGTGAACTTGCTTAATTAAGTATTTCTGCTCCTCTAAAGCAAACATACGTTCTTCTTCATTAGATAAGAAACAATAAGTACAGTTCAAATGTACATCGGCATTCCATAATGTTCTGGTATCAGTATATGATGTTAGTCCAAGTTCAATATCGGGAGGCGGTTGTAAGAAGCGATAAAACTGCATATACCAGGAATTAAAATTGGGCGCAATATACGGATAATTATATGTAGTATCAAATACATCACGAATTTGAAATAGTTCACTAATAGGTCTTAATGTAACAACTATTTGTAGCTCATTGTATTGTAATGATGTTAAAGGAAATGCCATTTGTGACTTAAGACCAAACCAACTATTTAGAGGCACATATAAAATACGACCACGAATAGATGGCTCAGGACCAACTAAGTCAGATGTGTAAAACGCATTTGGATATGAGTTAACGCGTGATCCAGAATTTCCTGGATTATTCATTTCCGCTGTATTACCAGACATTTCATCAAATAAATTCTTTTTAACGCCTGAAAAGTCACGCTGAACTGATGCTAGTAAATAGTCACCAGAATATTCTTGTAGAGTATAATTTCCACATATAATGCTTACTTTGGAAATCATTTTGGCCCCTAAATTTTCAATCCATTTAAACTCATATGGTGCCCAATCAGTATATGTAGTTGTTCCATCACTCTGCGACACTGTCTGTGGCGGCATAATTGGACTCCAAATATTTGGCATTGCTATAGTTAAATAACAATCCATAAGTAAATCAGCATATCTTGGAATTTTAAATGTAAATGTAGATGGTTCTGATAGTCGTAGTGTTTTAGAACCCTCAAAATCAACACGAAATTTTTGTAAGCCAAAATTAGTATATTGGGCATAAGTAGATTTAAAAAATGTTTTAGATGGGTTTCCATTTAGAATAATATTTTGTTGTCCAACTGATACTAGATTCATAAGTCCTCCTGGCATTTTATTTGTTATAATACTAACATATTATTTTTTTAACTAATTATTACAGTTTATATTATATTATTTTGTTAGTTTCATTTCATTTCACTTAAAAAAAAATAATATATTCATAAAGTAATATATAAAAGATGTCACAAACAGGTTCAGGTTCAACAGATATAGCAACTGAAGCGCGACAAAATATACAACAAGCTATGTCAGGATTAAAAGAAATGTCGGAAGCTACATCAATTACATTATTAACAATGCTAACATTTTCAATAATTGTCATTGCCTTTATGTATTATTTTTATTATACTGGAACTGGTAATTTTGGTGGTATAGCTATAATAATTATACTAACAATTATGTTTAGTATTTTGGGTCAGGGAATAATGGAACAGAAAGGTGCTATTATTGGAGGTATTCTTGGTCTTATTATTGGTATCACAATATATGTAAATATGTCTAATAATATGCTTACAAGAGAATGTAAGTTGATGGATGGTGTTTATGGAGACCTAAATACAAATATTTTATCTATAAATACTACTCAACCAAAATTTCAAGCTAATTTAAGAGATTTTTACATTAAGTCAGCTTACAACTGTTGTAGCGGTGGTAATTATAAGAATGATTATGTATCTATGTGTACACTAAAAGACTTATTAAAACAGGGTGTAAGAGGATTGGATTTTGAAATATATTCTATTGATGACCAGCCAGTAGTAGCAACCAGCACAGCTGACAACTATTGTGTAAAAGAAACATTTAATTATATTAATTTTAGCGATATTATGTCAACCATTGTAAATAACGCATTTTCATCTTCTGGTGCTCCTAATCCAGCAGATCCTATTATTTTCCATTTACGTATTAAGAGCGAGAATCAAAATATGTATAAGAACTTTGCAAAGATTTTTGAGAAGCACTCGGATATGTTGATGGGTAAATCATATAGTTTTGAAAATATGAAGAATAATGCGGCTACTAATTTTGGAGCAACACCATTAACAGCATTAATGGGTAAGATTTCTATTATTGTTGATAGAAGTAATACATCATTCTTAGAATGTAAAGAATTTTATGAATATGTTAATATGACAAGTAACTCTATATTTATGAGAGAACTAACATTTGATGATGTTAAATATAATTCAGATATTGCCGAATTAACTGAATATAATAAATTATGTATGACAATTGGCATTCCTAATCCTGGATCTAATCCAAGTAATCCTAGTTCAGTTGTTTTAAGAGAAACCGGATGCCAAATGCTGGCAATGCGATACCAGAATATAGACTCAAATATTGAGGAAAATGAAGCATTTTTTAATGAAAATAATACTGCGTTTGTTTTGAAGCCACTATCATTACGATATACACAAGTCACAATTCCGGCACCACCACCACAAGATCCAGCATTGTCATATGCTCCTCGCACAGTTAAGTCTGATTATTTCAGCTTTAATATTTAAGAAAATCTAACTAACAAAATAAATATTCTATATAATAAAATATTTATTATCATTATATATTAAGATTATATATAATGAAAAAAGAAATATGTGACAAAAATATGAAATTTGAAGATTGTGAATTAGCAATTCTTCGCACAGCAGTAGATAAAGCTGAAGATATACAAGGGCGAAAAACAGCCAACTCAGCTGCTATCAAAAAAATAATTAGTATTGTTGAAGATTTTATTCGCAGCAAAAAGTTAATTTGTTATGGAGGAACTGCTATAAATAATATATTACCAAAACAAGACCAATTTTACAATAAAGATGTAGAAATTCCTGATTATGATTTTTATAGCGCAAATGCTTTAAATGATGCCAAAGAACTAACAGATATTTATGTTAAACAAGGATTTGTTGAAGTTGAAGCCAAATCAGGACAGCACCATGGAACATTTAAAGTGTTTGTAGATTTTATACCTGTTGCTGATATTACACTCATACCCAAAGAGTTATTTAACGCAATTAAGAAAGAAGCCGTTAAAATCTCTGGAATACTTTATGCGCCGCCAAATTTGCTACGTATGGCAATGTATTTAGAGCTATCTCGTCCTGCTGGTGATGTGTCACGCTGGGAGAAAGTATTAAAGCGTTTAACTCTTTTAAATAAACATTATCCTTTAACTGCTTCACAATGTTCGCATATTGATTTTCAGCGTAAAATGGGTAATAATAAGAATGTTAATGAGATTTATGAGACTGTCCAGCAAACATTAATTGACCAGGGTGTTGTATTTTTTGGTGGATATGCTATTTCAATATATTCTCAATATATGCCTCAGCATTTACGACATAAATTATTGAAGAATCCTGATTTTGATGTCTTATCTGAGGAACCAACCGTAACAGCCCAAATTGTTGTAGAACGATTACGTGATATTGGTGTTAAGAATGTAAAAGTTATTAAACGACCTTCAATTGGTGAAATTATTGCGACACATTATGAAATCCGAGTAGGAACAGATACTATTGCTTTTATTTATGAACCTCTTGCGTGTCATAGTTATAATGTAATTAAGGAAGGCGGCTACAGTGTTAAAATAGCTACAATTGATACTATGTTGAGTTTTTATTTGGCATTTTTGTATTCAAGTCGTCCATATTATGATAAGGACCGTATATTATGTATGTCTAAGTATTTATTTGAGGTTCAAGAGGAAAATCGTTTGGCACAAAAGGGTGTGCTACGACGATTCTCAATTAATTGTATGGGACACCAAGAAACTGTAGAAGAAATGCGTGCTGAAAAAGCTGAGAAATTCAAGGAACTTAAGGATAAAAAAAATAGTGATGAATATGATGAGTGGTTTTTACGATATAGACCAACTGATTCTAAATCAGATTCTAAATTTAAGGATGACACTACTAAAAATAAAAAAAATAGTAGCACTAAAAATATAGAACAACCTATTAAAAAAAGACGCAAGACAAAGAAGAAGAAAATGGGATTCTTTTTTTAAATTTTAATATATTATATTATTTATCATAATATAATATTTATCGTAATATATTATATACAATTGATGACAAGAAACATAACAAGAAAATATTATAAGAAATCTATTTCAAAAAAAAGAAGAAGTTATAAGAAAAAGGGAAGATATACTAAAAAGAAACATATTATTAGGGGTGGTGAAAAAGGATCATCAAAACAAATTAATGACTTTCGCATAATGTTTATAAATGCTTTTAATAAGCTACAAAATGCGATAAATACTGGAAAAATAGAAAATATAGATGATGCTATAAGTAAATTTAAAAATGGTCTTAATGGAAATAAAAATGAAATTAATACATTAATACCAATTAATGATGAAGGACTACCAGTTGATAAATATCAGGAAAACTCTGGTTTAACATCATTAGTTCCCCCATTAGTGGTTATTTTTCGCAATATACCGGATGAGTATATAAGAAAAAGATTATTCAATACATTTAGTTCTATTAGGGGATTTAATATTAATCTTACAAATTATGTTAGAGATTCTAATGTATTATTAGAAGCAATAAAATTAAATGACAAGAGTCTTGTAGAATTTTTATTAAGAAAAGGTGCTACACCTGAAATGCTAACAGAAGAACAAAAAATTATGATGGATGAGTTACTTAGAGAAACTGTATTAAACTCTACATTAAACTCTGTATTAGAACAATCTCAAGTAGTTGCTAAGTCTAAGTCTAAGTCTAAATCTAAATCTAAGTCTAAATCTAAATCTAAATCTAAGTCTAAATCTAAGTCTAAATCTAAGTCTAAGTCTAATCAACTTAGTGTAAAAGATATGCCGTTTAAACCTAATAAATTAAATATTGGTATGAAGTTACCAGATGACTCTGGTTATGATTTAAATGTAGAACCCGAATTTTGGAAATCTATTTTTGCCGAAAATGAAATGTATTCTATTAAAAAACAAATTAATGATATTATGAATATTGATGAGACTATACCTGTTAAAAATGGTGAACTCAGCCAGTTATGGAGTATTTGTGAAATAGTTAAATCAATAATACCAACTTTCTATATACCTACAAAAAACAAACCATATTTTTCATTTGATACATTTATACAAGATAGCGATATAGATTTTAGTAAATTTAATATTATATTATGTGCTACATTAATTATAGTTGGACTAATATCATACAAAATGATTGGACAAGACTATAAGATATTATTTAAAGGCGGTAAAGCAATACAATTAGTCTTAACAGGAATTCCAAATATTTCAGAATATATTAGTGAAGATATTGACATATTAGTAATGCCAAATAATATATTATATGATGAAGCATCTATTAAAAATCTAGCAGGACACTTAGCATATTTAATAAGATGGTTTTTGAATGTGCCTCAAACAAATTATAATATTTCAGTACAGCCACCAAACCCAGAAAAACTTAAAGCAAATCCCCATATTTTTAAGTTAAGTTATATTAAGTTTTATAAAAAATATGATTCAAGAAAACAAATAAAAATTGATGAATATAAACAATTTTCAGATATTGATTTTAAAGAAGTGCCAACTGATATTAAACCTTTTTTTGAAAGTGAACAAAGAGAATTTAATTTTGACATATCTTTATCTGGTGATACAACACAACATCTACTATTTGTATCTCCTAATTTAGGAGCATTATTAAATGAAAAAATTTATTACTATACTAAGTATTTTAAATATAAACAATTATTGGAAAGTAAAAAACAAATAACAGATCCTGGTTATGAGACACTTACAATAGATGATTGTAATCGCTTTTTGGAAAAGTTTAAACGTGCTATAGTAATAATGAATAATGGATTACAAATACAGCGACAAACTCATAAACAAAAAGATGTTGATAAGGATACTATTGATAAAATGGAAAAAGAGTCTATTATAAAACGCGTTGGTCATATTGGATTTACAAATGAAAAATTCCAAAAGAAAATATATGATAGTTTATATAATTTAACTAGTGCGACTACTGCTTCTCGTGTTCCTGCTGTGACTACTGCTACTGCTACTGCTACTGCTACTGCTACTAGTGTGACTACTATACCTGCGAATACTAATAATAGTATACAGGCTAAAGTATCTGTGTTTAAGCCAAAAGCTACTGCTGCCGAATGGAAACCTTCTGCTAGTGCTGCCGAGTGGAAACCTAAATCAACTGCTTCTAAGTTATAAAATAACAAAATAAATTTAAACATGTTGATTCATTTGTAGCCGTTTTATAAATTTTACTGGATCCTGTTGCTCATTCATATAAATATTAATAATTTCAGCAGGCGAATAAAATTTGTCTTGGATTTTTTCCAAGTCTTCATCAGATAATGGCATTGATGTTTCTTTAAATAAATGATAATACATATCTGATATTACTTGTCTGCTGGCATATGATAATTCTAATGTTATATCAATACGACCTGGGCGCTTTAAAGCAGGATCTAAATCATCATAATGATTAGATGATAATATCATTATTCTACCTGGGGTCTCTCTTATACCATCCCATAAATTCAAAATATCATCTAATGTAATTGGTTCTTCATCTGGATTTTTAGGAACATTTACTAATCCATTTATTCCATTTTTTAAATTTTTCTTAACATCTTCATCTATAGTATCTATCATCTCAATTAAATTTTCTATTTCTTCACTAGTTTTTATAGGTGATTCATCTTCATCATCGTCTTTATCCATCTTTATTTTTTTATGAATATGAGTTTTCTTCTTTTTCTTTGCACGATCTAAAACAATATCACCAATACAATCAATATCCTCAAATATAATAATCTTCTTATCAAATGTAATACTATTTTTCTTATTATCACTATTATATTGTTCTTCAAAAAATATACTATCAAGTTGTTTCTTTGTTTTAATTAGCTTTAATGAAATACATATAATATGTCGTTTGGTATAATTCGCAATAGCCTTTGCCAATGATGTTTTACCAGTGCCTGGTGGTCCATACATTCCAATACCTAATGAATATGGAATCCCCTTTTCAAAATACCAAGCTTTATTATTAATAAAAAAATCAATAGCATCTATTACCTTATTTTTATTGTCAAAATACATATTGTCAAATGTACGTATACTATCAAATATATTTTCATCCCATCGTTCACAACTAGAATCCTCAAATTTAAGTTTTGTTAATGTATATATAAATTGTTTATTTTCACGCAAATGTTGAATAGATAATAAATATTTACGTGTTATTTCTTCAACAAATGATTTTATTATCTCAATGCTGCTTTTATAAGAATACAATTCAATAATAATACGCTCTGTCTTACTTTGTGGCTTGCTATTTGATTTATTATCATCTGAACTATTTTTGTCATTATCAAAAATATATGTATACGCATATATCTCTAATTTCTCTGAAATCAAGAATTTATCTGTCTGATTTACCATATAAAGACCATTTTCGTTTTCATCATTATAGCGATATCTTTTTTTTGTAATTGTATATTCTTTTATAGAATGGATTGTTGGATTATCTTTTATATTTTCTATAATATGTTCCCATAATGCTTTAAAATGGTCACTAAATGATGTTGTTTGACGCAATTCATTATCATAGACATTAGTATAGCATGCTATTTTACCTTCATATTCTACTACATTTTTCTTTGAAAAAAAATGATAAAGTTTTTCATAATTTAGAATTTTTGTTAAACTGATATTGTCCATCACATTCATATTAAGCCATTTGAATATATAATTAACAGAAGATAGTAGAAAAGTTAATACAATTGTATCTATAATAGGATTTCCTGTTTTAATTCTTTCAAATATAATCATATTTGACGCGTTTGTTGATGCGTGTGTATTTATTTCCATTACTAATATTATAATACATTTATTAGTATTATAATATTTAAATCTTTTATTAAAGGTTATATATTTAGATTCTATGAAAAAATTCTATGAAAAGATCAAAACTTATTAAAATGTGACATTGACTTTGTTAAAAAATAATAAACAAATCCAAATAGTGCGCTAGTAAATACCAATCCGTTAAAATTATAGTTGCCATCAACATTACATAAAAATGGCACATATTTAAAAATTAGTTTGCGCATAATTGGCAGCTGAAAAAAGAAATACAATACAGATAACAATAGTGGCGCTTGTATTTCATCATAAACCGCATCCAATGAGTTATTAATATTTTCCTCCTTGTAAGTATATGTGTTATCATCATCTTTTATATAGTCTTTCTGACTTGGCTGAGGAGGTGGGACGTAATTAGCTTGAATAGCAGGGTCATTTACAATAGACTGAGTATTTTGTGGTATATCGCGACTTGGCAATGAAGTAGCGCCAGCAATGCTGGCTTGTTGGAGACCATTTACTATTTGACTAATCGTAGTTTGGTCTAATGACATACCACCAGAAGGTTGCTGTCCTGGCATCTGTGCGTTATACTGTGGGGTCTGAGGTATTTTATAATTGGTCTCATTTGCGACTAAAGATACATTTCCACCAATACTTCCTCCACCAGCGGGATCTGTGGGTAAATCATTGATACTTGTAGTGTTTAATTCTGCCATAATATATTATATCTAAAGATAGTGGTAAATAAATAATTACGCAAATGTTAAAACAGTTTTATCTTTTGCGCATTTTTCGGCATTCTTCTCTAGTTTATAGCATTTGCCGTCAAATTTGTAAATTTTGTCTTCTATTTCTTCTAATGGTGGTGCTTTAGATACTACACAATTTTTACCACTACACATTCTTCTAAAAAAAGTTGCTAGTCCTAAACCTAATAAAACTGACATTAAATATTTTCCTGTTTCACTATTAACAAACTTTGATAAATACATTATATAAAATGTTAATATTATATAATATCTTAATAAATCCAGTGGAGCAGGAATAAATTAAAAAAAATAAAAATAAAATTGAACTAAAATATTAAAAAAATAAGTTAAACAAATCTGAACAAATTAAATTAAATTAAACTACCAATAACATGATCTTCTTCTCAGATGATATTAGAAATGAAATTGTAGACAATAGTCCACTTGAAGAAATTATGGATAAACTTGAAGAATTTAGAAATGATAATGAAATGATATTTACATATTTTAACTATGGTTCAATAGGAATAGATTATATTGAGAATTTGTTAAAGTATGAATCTAACAAAGTTGCTTATTATTGTAATGATGAAAAATTTGTAATTCGTTCTTGTCCATCGTGTATGATATATTCAAAGCAAAATAATAAAAATAGCGATACCATTATGTATTATATTATGGTAATTAGCACAGATAGAGAATTTAGAGGTCAAGGCTATGCTACTAAGCTATTAAATGGATTTGTAGAAAGAGTTAGAGAGGAAACAAAAAACTCTTCAAAGAAGGTCAAAATTGTGCTTAGTTCGCTTGATGAAGTTGTGTCATATTATCAAAAATATGGTTTTGAAGTTGCCGATTGTTCGTTTGATAATTATCCGTATTTTAAATATTTTGAGAAATATGATGACGAAAAACTATGTACAATTATGGAGCTAGATATTAAATAAAACTTGGAATAATATATTGACCAAATGGTTAACTATTTTTTATTTCATTTATTGAAAATAATATATATTGTTAAAAAAGGATTTAAAGACGGCGCTCTATAATAGTATGTAAAGGAATATAGCTAGTAATGTAGCGCCTTTATAAGAAGCTCCTTTAGCTCAGTAGGTAGAGCACTCGACTGTTAGATTTATCAGACAATAAATACGTATATCGAGAGGTCCCAGGTTCGATCCCTGAAGGGAGCGTAATTTAATTTTATAATTAATATAAAATTAAAAAACTTATATTACTGTGTCTGAACTGGCACAGTCTTGATGTCAAATGGATTAGTTGGACAATCTGTTTCAACTGGCTTGAATTGGAAACACTGGTCCGCATCATCCTTATATTGTGTTTTAAAATAATTAGATGGTGATGGATACATATATATTGTCTTAGTTTCAGGTCCAATTACATACACAAAAAACAAGCCTATAGCAAAACTAATTAGAAATATTGGCACATTAATATATTTGGTAAGCATTTATATTATATAAATATTTAATTGTATAAGAAATAGGGCAATAAATAAACAAATATAACTAATACAATAATATTAGTATTTAAAGTTTTACCAGCCAAAAATGACGCAATCAATGATGCTAAAATCATCATACCACTATCGGCTAAAATTGCTTTATACGACATTTCATTTGCGTAGTCTTTAAATGTATCTAACATCATATTCATACCTCTTGGTACATTTTTGAAGAATAAATAGAATAAGACATCGTGTATAACTTGAACCAATACAGCTAAAATAACAAATTTTATAATAGAAAATGTATCAAAAATATAGTAGTAAATTGCTCTTACAATGATAAGTCCAATCAAAATAATTAGAACATCAGCAATAACAGCAGATAAATTGTATTTTCCATACCACTCCTTTAAAACAACTGATTTAATTAGCTTCATATTTAAGCACATAATTACAAATAAATCTGTAATCAATACACCATTCAATAAGGGTAAATAGTCTTTAGTATTACTAAAATTTGCTATGTTGGTGAACATATTATACAATAAGTAAATATTTATTATATAATATTTATGATGCTAAACTTTCTAATGTTTCCTTCATTAGAGCACGGTCATTCAATAGAAGCTCTTTTTCTTCTGATGTAAATGTGTCCCATACTTTCTTATATTCTTCATTATTCCATTCAATTGTGTTGTCAAAATTAACTACATAAGGCTCCATTTCAGGTGAATTAGGAACATATTTGGGTGAGTTAGGAATATATTCAGGCGAGTTAGGAACATATTCACCAGCTTTTTCTTCTTGTGCTCCTTGAGATTCAACTTGAGATTCAACTTGAGATTCAGGCTTAACCTCAGATTCAGGCTCTTCTTCAACTAACATAATTGATTTTCTTGTCTTATTCTTAGATTTTACACTAGGCACATTTTTAAGTGTCTTATTTTTCATTTGTCCAGTTTGTCCTGTTCCCTTAACAAATGCGACAACTTTATTTTCCTTATTAAAAGTGTATTCTAAATTTTGTAAGCTATTCTTACGCTGACGTAAAGAAAATATAAATTTCTCAGGATCAAATTCCACCATATTTATCTCATATTTAAGCTCCTGAATTTCCTTTATTCGCGGCATCATCTCATTCTTATAAAATTTTACAGCTTCATCCACAACAAGCTCATCACCAGTTTCAATATATTGCTTTATCATTTGTTTAAATTGTAATACATATTCCTTTCCAAAAATATCAATAGATTTTCTTAG
>JACCDO010033589.1_pt1 | contig 18371 bp, 14 predicted proteins | sample 7446101 | NCBI WGS metagenome assembly JACCDO01 (sample SAMN15323440, study PRJNA562643) | freshwater metagenome | isolation source: river surface water | place: USA:Blue River Watershed | collected 2017-08-16 | reverse complement strand
AGTTTAGGAGGAGTAGAAAGCCTCGTAAATCATCCTGAGCGCATGACCCATGCCTCCGTCCCGGAAGAATTGAGGCGTAAGCTCGGGATAGGACCTCAGCTTATTCGTCTTTCCGTTGGAATTGAGGATGCCGATGACCTCATTGGTGACCTTAAAGCCGCACTCGCCTAAAATAAAGATGTTTTTCGCAATCATTTCAGGCGTTTAATAAATAGAGTCTAAAGTCCCCGTTAACTCCTCCCGATCCGGGGGAGGAGTTAACTTGCGGAGGCTTTCCATGCTCACAAATACCATGCCTGTAGCGCTTATCACTAATAATCAAGCAGAAGTGACCTTATTTACTATTGCACTAGCTGAGGCTGGATTTAGAAAAGTAACGTCCTTTACCTCATGTAAAGAAGCGTACGAAGTTTTAACGAGGCAGCAGTTTCCCATTTTTATCACAAGAATGGAAATGCCCGATTTATCCGGTATCGTGCTCATTCAAAAATTAAGATTAACCGGAAACTATGGGTTAGAGCCCCATTTGTTCGTCTGCAATAAGCTTGATGGGAAGTTAATGAACGTGCTTGCGGAGCATGACTTAGACTATGCGATGGTTCCACCGTTTACCAAAGTCGCGATCGTGCAAAAAATCAAGCACATGATCGAAACGGAAAACAAACTTAGCCCATCCGAAAAACTTTACCGTGATGCTAAATCTGCTTATGGCGCGGGGATCTTAGAGATGGCTGAGGCCCATGTAAACGACGTCCTTAAAGACCAACCAAATCTAGAGAAGGCCATTATTCTTTTAGGCGATATCGCGCAAAAGGGCGAAAACCTAGATTCAGCGCAGCAAGCCTATAAAAGGGCTCTCGCCGTGAACCCTAAATCCACAACTGCGATGCATAAACTCGCACAAGTTATGATGGCAAAAGGAGACTTTAAAGGGTCAGCTGACCTTCTCGACAAGCTAGCGACGGTAAACCCCTACAACATCAAACTCTTAGAAAATGCTGGCCTATCAAACTATAATGCGGAACGCTATGATCAAGCGGCTGCTCATATGCGGGAATTAAGTACCTTAGACGAAGATAACAAAACCGCTGCCACTGTGACGGCACAAGTAAAAATTAAGAAGGGTGATTATAGTGGACTTGTAAATGGACTCGGCAAAGCTATGGATGACAAAGAACTGATCCAGTTCCTAAATAACGCAGGCGCAAAACTAGCTAGCGAAAACCAAATTGATGCTGCGATCAAAATGTATCAATCAGCGATTGATCAAATTAAAGCAAGTAAGTTTCTTTATGCAATTCATTTCAATTTAGGCCTCGCATTTAAGAAACAAAATATTAAAGATAAAGCTATGAACCACTTTGAACGGTCACTAAAATTAAACCCTGAATTTAGCAAAGCCTCACAGGCTATTGAAGATCTGAAAAAATCTGCTTAAAAGGCTGGTATACCGTCCGGTAATGATAGGGTGTTGTAGGCAAACTAAAAGAAGGTATATTGGGTGCATCAGGAAAATGCTGGGTTTCAAGGCAGATACCAGATCTAGGCCTAAGCTGTGAACATGGGGGCGCCCCCTCATCGTCTTCATGCAAAAAATTAGCGGTGTAAACCTGAATCCCTGGTTTATCTGTGTAGACTTTTAGCCCCCGCCCCGTCTTGGGGTGAGATAAAGTAGCTGCCAGCCTGACTCCCGCCTCATTCGATAAAACGAAATTATGGTCTAGCCCAAAACCAAATGCGAGTTGAGAGTCTTTTTGATCAAGCAGGATATCTCCTACACGGCGTGACTTAGTAAAATCAAAGGACGTGCCCTTGACCGCAAGGAGCTCACCATTCGGGATCATGTCGGAACGCACCTTCGTTATGAACTCAGCGTCTAAACTTAAAACATGGTCGTCTATGGTGTTATCAAGACCACCACTGAGATTAAAATAAGAATGGTCAGTCAAAGATACGATCGTAGGACTATCCGACGTGGCGGCATAATCGATGACTAAAGACGTCCCATCTTCAAGCGTAAACGTAACTTTGACATCTAAATTTCCTGGGTAACCCTGATCACCATCGTGGCTAGACAAAGAAAATGTTACAGACGGGCTTAAGCTCGATTCAATAGACTCTATGTGCCAATTACGATGACTAAAGCCAGAAAAGCCACCATGAAGATGGTGAGGACCGTGGTTTAAGGGTAACGTGTAATGCTTCCCCCTAAATGAAAACTGACCATGGCTAATCCGGTTGGCAAAGCGACCGATCGTTGACCCGAGGTAAGAGCTGTTACGTAAATAAGATGCGGGAAACCGAAACCCAAGCACTATATTGCTTAATTGACCGCTCATATCAGGAGTCAGAAAGCGCACGATTGTGGCACCAAAGGAGGAGAGTGACACCTGAGTCCCATCTCGGCCTTGCAGGGTCACCACCTTAACTGGAGTACCATCTGCTAGCTTAAAAAAATCGTCCACCTTTGCGTCCATAACCTAGTCTCTCCCACACCCTAATGGCGTATTCTGCCGATCTCGACCTAATAGCGGGCTATCACGATAAGTATCGTTGAGCAGGCTTTTTATACCAGACATAGAAAAACCTTTAAAGTCATTCCAGCTACTACAGAGTACGGAATCTGCAGCGCGCAGAGATGACCTTAAACTGCTTTCTGAATTTTTAAGTGAAAATATCCCGTCCTGATCGACAGAGGAAAAGCCGAGTTGACCCGCAATATCACGTGCAAATTTTGAATCCTCACCTCGCCTTGTTAGGTAAGTAACTTCTTCGCAGCCTATACCTTTTAAAAAGAGGATAGGGGCTAAGTCACTCCACCCTCCTAATGAATAATAATTTGAAGGGTGATTAAGGCGTTGTGCATTGGCTAATCCAGGTTCAGCGGGAGACGCTGCCAAAATATCAATCCAAGCCATCTGACCTAAATCTTCAAACTTAGAGCTTTTAAGGTCGGTCAGGTTGGCTAAAGCGCTCTGCGCTTTTTTAAGACCGAGCTCTTTGCCCGTGTAACCAAACCTAACATCGGCCATTTTAAACAGGGAAGGGAGAGTTTGCCCTTCGAGGTAAAGCTGCTTAGATTGGTCATAGCCCTGAAGATTGGAGACTAAAACCGCTGTGGTGGCATACGCGGGAAAGTAGGTCCCTACCCCATCTAATGCACGGTCTTTGCCGTTATGACCTGATGCTCTCATGGCCTGGAAAACTAATTTAAATGCGGCTTCACAAGGCTCTGCTCCCGCTTCAAAGGGGAGTTTACCTGCTAAGTGAGTTCCGCAGGCATTGAATCCTTGCACCCATGCATCTTCCGCATGATTAAACCTACCCGCATAAAAATCAGCAATTCTTCCGATCGATTGGCCCACCCCTCTAAAGTTTACGAGGCCAGGTCGAAAAAATATTTGCTGGTTTGATGCCTGAAACGCACCAAACTGCTCAATCGCAATTTTTGCTTCTCTAGCACGAAACTTAATAAGTTCAGCACTTTGCTTCGGATTCCTTAAAACAACGTCCTTATCAAGGATAAAACTTAAAAACTCGGGATTTATAAATAACCTTAATTCATCAGACGAAAGAATGGCTTGGAGTGATTCGAGACCTTTTGCTACGACCTCGACATCATCTGAATCCAAACTCAGTAAGTTTATACCCTTTAACTTTTCTTTGATGGTTGCGATATAAGTTAAAGCCTTTGCTTCGTTTGTATCACCTACGACAGAAATCCAGTAATAAAGCGACTTCAACATAAAAGAAAGCCGCGTAGCGGCTTCACCCTCGGTACAAACTCCTTTCTCACAGCCTCGGCGCAGGGCGGGATTAGCCATCATGCTTTCAACGAGAAAAGATGTAATGGAAGCGGAGCTTCCCCCGGCGATCGCGTCAATCGGACCTTTCTCTTCGATAATCTTCGCGAGACCACCAAAATGCGCCCAAATAAGCTCGCCATTGCCACGTACTGCAACGCATTGTTTTAACGTCGACTCTGCGACATCTTCTTTTAAGGCAACAGGGCGGGTTGCTTTACAGCTGACTACATAATACATCAAGATAATCAGTGAAAAAACTATCTTCATAGAACCTCTAATGGTAAATTATTTTACTAGTATCTTAACAAAATCTGAGCACTTGTCATTAGACCGGGGAGAAATCATGCGCAGGAGTTCTGCATATTATTTATTTTCCATTATTCTTATTTTTTATGCCATCCCTGCGCACGCATTAGTCAGTGAAGTCATGGGTTATTTAAGGCAGTACCAGTTTGGTGTGGATTATAGTAACTCCTCCGATCGAATGAGCCTGAGCTATGATTTAGAACGTGCTGGGACACCTCCACCGAGCTGCGCTGAAAACCCTGATAAAACCGGGCATATGATTTGCACTGTAGGAACTAGCGCGGGGCATTCGAGCGGATTCGGACTTGTGCTTGAGCAAGCGTTTAGAAGACAGGGCTTTTTTTATTTTAGACCTGATATTAGCTTTGGGGTACGCTACCTAAATGGAGAATTAGCAAAAGACGATCTAAGGAAACAAGAGGCTGGAAGCCTCCCCCTTAAAAGCATGAGTTCCTCACTCCTTGCCTTTGTCGTTAAACCTTATATTCAGTTTGGAATCACCCCTGCATCCACATGGCCGGATATCCTGATTTCCCTGGGGCCGGTTGCGCAGGTTGCGGCTGGTAAGGGCGTAATCAATCAAACAACCGAAAGTGTCGCCTTCGTGACCTCTTCCGGTAGCCTCATTGGCGGGTTCTTTGCTCTTGAGATTGTTCCCTGGAGATTCGGCAACGGTGCCTTATCACTTTTTTCCACCCACGACTATTCTGGGGACGGACGAGGGTCAAAGTTTTTTAAGAAGGATGTTGATGGCATGACCGATATCAGAGCGAAGTTTAGTCGGAGCGTATCGGGGGCAGCGTTTGGGTTTGGGGTTAAGGTTCTGCTGCCCTAGCCAAAGCCCACTATTTGAACTACTATCTAATTGAAATTATTGCAAAAAATTTTTGAAGCTAAAGTTCTAAGACCTCATTCCGAAGGATCTACCACGAATTGGGGCCAGGTTGAATTTACTGGCTCCGTGGTTATCAAACTAGCTCAAATGAGCTAACTCAAAGGAGTGAGAGCATGGTTACTAAGCACAAAGGATTAAAGCTGCTTATCCTGTGTACGGCAGCAGCCCTTCCACTAGTTGGTGGTTGTGGTAAGAAAAAAAGTAAGTCATCATCTAGCAGTACTGCAGGTGAATCTGATGTTGTGATGGCAGGTAGCCTTGCTCTTACGAATGAAGAACCTGCAGCCCTCAAACTTACTGGCGAGCCTTATAAAATTTATGCTGTGACGTTTGAAGACGTACCTAAAGCCTGTGCTGCTGAAATAGCTGATGGCAAGTTCAATAAAACTTGTGAGGATTTCGCAGGTGTTAGTTTTGGCGCCTTCCTCCGTCAGGGCAATAAGACCGTAGCAACCATTGAATTCTCCATGGACTCTGATAGCAGCACAAACCTCACCACTGGTGGTGGTACCTTAGCATTTGATATCAGCTTTGACCCTGTTACTGGCATTGCCAAAGCAAAAGTTGACATGACAAAATCTGACGCTTTAGGTGCTGATAAAGTAGCAGCAGCAAAAGCACGTAAAGGTACGAAAGATACTGACATCGGTAACCTTACTGGTTCCTATAAAGCGACATGTGTTGCAAATGCAACGGCTGGATTTGAATGCCCACCGGCAGGTGAGAGCAATGATGGACCATCAAGCGAAATGCAACTCTACCTTTCTCAGTGGGACCATAATGGCAAAAAGATGCTCTCCATCTGGGACACTAAAGAAAACCATGACACCTACTTCCCAACCGAAGGAGCAAGCGAAGCAGCTCCTGACTTTAAGCTGGTGGTTGGTGGCCAGAACATCGCTTTAGACCTAACAAGTGATGCTGGTTTTAAGAAGACTCTGGACCAAGCCTATAAAGCGCTACCGGCGACGTTAAAATCCAAAGTAGATAGCGCTGCTGCAGAGCGCAATCCATGGATTGCGGATATGTGCGAACAAGAAGATCGTTCAACAGAGCAATTTACAGACGCAAACTGCAAATACATCGAAGCTGAAATGGAAACCCATAGTTGGTTCGACTATGAAAAGAATCAACAGATCACCATGACTCAACCTAAGTTCTATAACTTTGAGTCCTTCGCTACGCTCCAAGACTATGCTGGTACCGCACAAACTGTAGAAGTAGATTGCGACCAGAACCCAGAAACAGAGGCACCATGGTGCCCATGGAACACCACTGTCGATGCAAACGGCGCAGGCAAAATGAAAGTCTATAAAGGCTCAGCAGGCAATGAAATTCGCCTTCTTTGCAAAGCAAAAGATCAACAAGGCCAAGATATGCTAATGCAGGAGCCAGCAATGGGTGCCACCAAAGCTGATGCGCTCGCTGCTCGTGGTGGGAAGAAGTCGCTTAATTGTGAATCTATTTCGAATGATTATTACTCAAACGTACGTCAAGGACTTGTTATGGAAATTCGCCAAATGGTCTCCGACTTAGCGAGTTCGCCAGACATGAGCCCAGAAGAAAAGGAAAAGCGTTGTAATCGTTATACCCTTGCTTCTGATTTTACCTTCAATAAGTGTAACGAATTCTCCCAAGGTGGTGGTAATGACTGGCTAAATATGCCCGCAGTTTGCGGCAGCGTCCAGTGGGATGCACCACGGTTTGGTGTTCAAATTGACCAGGCAACTGGAAAACTCGTTTCAAACGGAACAGCAGAACTTAACCTTGACAATCTTTCAGCATCAGCAATCTGCCCTACTTTTTACTCTCTTCATAAAGATCATTGGTGGGACCGCGGACAAACCAATCATGCGCTTTGCCGTGATGAGTTTGTTGCACTTTCAGTTGCTCAACAAGCAGCGAAATTTAATGAAATGGCTGGCAAACACGCTGACTTTAAAGATCAAGTTCTTTGTATCACTGGTAACGCCGAAGAAAAAGCTGCGGTTACCGCAATTGAAAAAGATAGCCGCACCCCACGTGTTCGCCTAGAGCGCTTCTGGGATCCAGCTACTAACACTGAACGCGTATCCTTAAGCTGCGAGGGTGCTGGTTCTGGACCTTGCGTGAAAGATGGTGTATTCCTCGGCCGAATTTCTGGACGTCACGTACGTGGAGATCTTAAACCTGGTGTAGGTGGTGCCTTTGAAGTATTTGAATCCGAGCAACATACCTACCAGAGATACAGCCCAAAGTCCCAAGAAGCTTCTGAGTGTACGAATGCACACGCCTTCGTATTAAAAGGGCGCATTAAGTCAGCTTCTTCTTTCGAAGCTGCGCTATCAAGCACCAGCACGGAATCTTGCGAAGGTGATGACTCCAGCAGCAGCGACCAAGGTGGTGGCGACCAAGGTGGTGGTGCCCAAGGTGGTGGTGCCCAAGGTGGTGGCGACCAAGGCGGTGGTGGAGGAGGTGGAGGTAAAGGATTCTCCATGTTCTTCAACTTCGATAAGCAGTAATTTTTAGAATGTAACCTTGCGTAGAATAGGGGTCCTGTGGTTTTACAAATCACAGGACCTTTTCCATTTGCTAGTTTTTGGTCAGCCCTTTAATCATCTCCCCTAACATTCTAACAGCCCTATCATTGTAGTCACGCCAGCTCACGATAATATCTGCCACGTACTTTTGCGGCTCCACGTAAGTATCGTGCATAGCTTTAACCGTGGTTAGATATTGATTGATAACGCTATCTACAGTTCGTCCCCTCTCTGAGATATCCCGTCTTAAGCGGCGGATAAATCTCAAATCATCATCCACATCTACATAGATTGAGAGTGAGAAGAGTGACCTGATCTCTGGATGATGCAACGCTAAAATCCCATCAAGAATAATTACAGGTGCCGCAGTAACGGTGGTCCGACGAGAAACCCGGGTATGGGAGGCAAAATCATAGGATGGGCGGTCGATAGCCTTTCCTTGAGATAAATCCTCTAAGTGGGACTTGAGAAGGTCTAAATCAAGAGAATCAGGATGGTCGAAATTCTTCTTATCTCTTTCTATCTGAGAAAGGTGAGAAAGATCTCTGTAGTAATGATCCATCTGCAGAACCATCAAATCAGGGGAGTCAAAGAGGTTGGTGAGACGACTTACGAGGGTGGTTTTTCCTGATCCTGAGCCACCTGATACACCGATAAGAGTTGGTTTAAGGGTCATTATTTTGTCCTAACCTTTGAGAAAAATTTCATATTTAGATGATATTTTATAAACTCTAAAATATTTATATAAATGATGTAGGGAATTAACAGGATAAAAAAAATCACATATAATGGTTATTCGTCCTATTGACCCCATCTACTGGCACGTTGATTTACCATAGGGAGCGCCTTTTTGGCAAAGCCACCTGTTACACTTCCAAAAAATAGTTTAACCTCGTGCCATCTCGTAGGAGGACGTTGGGAGAGGGGGCAGGGCCAAGCCGTGTCCTTATACTCACCCTACAACGCTGAAAAAACAGGGGAAATGAGGTTTGCTACTCCTAGCGAAATTGACCAGACTGTCTCCCTAGCCGCTCAAGCTGCGAGTGCCTGGCGGAAGGTTCCTATTAAGGAACGCTCGGCAATCCTTTTTAAATTTCGTGAGTTAGTTTTAAGCGAGCTTGACGATATCGGTAACCTCGCCGCCGTCGAATCCGGTAAAACTCCGGCCGAGGGTAAAGCAGGGCTCCTTAAAGGACTCGAAGTCACAGAGTTTGCGATTAGTCTACAGAATATGAATCTATCCGGTGCTCTCGAAGTGAGTCGCGGTGTTACCTGTCAAACAGAACGAATACCGCTTGGAGTGGTATTAGGTATCACGCCGTTTAATTTTCCTGCCATGGTTCCCTTATGGATGATTCCTATAGCCATTGCGCTGGGGAATGCTTTTATTCTTAAGCCCTCGGAGAAGGTTCCCCTTACTGCTGGGCGGCTTGGCGACTGCCTTAAACGGGCTGGACTACCCGACGGAGTTTTCTCCATTATTAATGGCAGTGCAGATGCGGTGAAGCATCTTGTTGCCCACCCTGATATTAAAGCTGTCGGGTTTGTCGGGTCCACGGCCGTCGCCCGGTCTGTTTATCAACTCGCCACGTCCCACCACAAAAGGGCGTTATGCCTTGGGGGGGCAAAAAATCTATTAATTTTAGCTCCTGACGCAGATCCGCAGATGACCGTAAGAGGCGTGGTAGACTCTTTTACTGGCTGCGCGGGGCAACGCTGCATGGCAGCGAGTCTTTTAATCGCTGTAGGAGATACGGATCACCTCATCGCTAAAATTGTCGAAGAAGCTAAATCCATTAAGCTTGGCTACGATATGGGTGCGATTATCGACCAAAAGTCCCTTGAAAAAATGGAAGGGATCATTGCCCGAGCAGAAAAAGCGGGAGCCAAACTCATTTTAGATGGTAGAAAACCTACGGTAGGTGCAGAGTTTTCTAAGGGCAACTGGCTCGCCCCCACGATCATTGACCATGCCTCCCCAGATATGGAATGCGCAACCACCGAAATCTTTGGGCCGGTCCTCACCATTATCCGCGTCAAATCACTCTCTGAAGCCCTAGCGCTCGATAAGCAAAGCACCTACGGTAATGCGACTTCCGTATTTACTCAAAGTGGTGGGGTAGCGAAACTCGTCGCCCAAGAAAGCAGCAGCGGTATGATTGGGATTAACATAGGAGTTCCCGTGCCTCGGGAGCCTTTCTCCTTTGGTGGCACCAAGCAGTCGAAGTTTGGAGCATTAGACATCACGGGTATGGGTGGTGTGGAATTTTGGACAGATCTCAAAAAAATAACGAGCAAATGGTCGCAGTCCGATCAATTGAACTGGATGAGCTAAATCATGGAACCAACCAATAAAAAGAAAAAGAAATTAACCCATATAAAACTAACGTCCCACCCACAAAAAGAGGGGGGACCAATAAAAGTAAATTGGGGAGCAAAAACCCCGTTAGAACGTGGACCCATCATCGGTACGGTCACACATCCTGGTGAACGTAATGTGATCGGTGCCCATTCAGGCTCGTACGCCGTATACCGTGCACTTGCTATTGCCGCAGGGTCTTTAAACCCTGTGCATGTACCCGACCTTACCAACACCTCGCCTGCAGAGGGCATTGGCCCTTACCCCTCATGGAGTGATCCAACTCGGATCGTTTCGTTAGACCCGTGGGGGCACTTAGTAAGCGATGTATTTCGCTCCTACTTAGACCAAGGGATCGATATCCGCCCTACAATCGCTGTCACTAAAGCACATATTAACATGCCTGAATTCAGTGACGCGATCGCTGAAGGCCGGTTAAAACCAGATGGCAATATTTTAAGTGAAAATGGCGATGTCATTGTCACTAAAGCTGCGATTGATCCCGTCTGGTATCTTCCAGGGGTTGCAGCTCGCTTCCAAATCGATGAAGCAGAACTCAGACGAACTCTTTTCGAGCATACGGGGGGGATGTTTCCAGAGCTGATCACTAGACCTGATATGGAAGTCTTCCTTCCTCCGATTGGTGGCATGACCGCATACTTTATTGGTGACGTCAGTACTATATCTGACCCAACCAAAGAACTCGCTTGCCGCATCCACGACGAGTGCAATGGCTCAGACGTATTTGGTTCTGACATCTGTACCTGCAGGCCTTATCTAGCGCATGGGATTGAAGTCTGTATCGAAGCTGCACAAAAGGGGGGTGCTGGGCTTATTGTCTATAACCGCAAAGAGGGGCGGGCCCTTGGTGAAGTCACAAAATTTTTAGTATATAACGCTAGAAAACGCCAAGAAGGTGGAGATACAGCCGCTAAATACTTTCAGCGGACGGAATGTGTCGCAGGGGTACAAGACATGCGGTTTCAGGAGCTCATGCCAGATATTTTGCATTGGTTAGGGGTTTCGAAAATTGACCGTTTTGTTTCTATGAGTAACATGAAATACGATGCCATCGTAAAAACGGGTATTAAGATTGTCGAAAGAGTGGAGATTCCGGCAGCATTGATTCCTAAAGACGCACAAGTCGAGATGGATGCTAAAAAAGCGGCAGGGTATTTTACTCCAGGACAGGTTCCAGATAAGGCAGAACTCGCTAAGAAAAAAGGGCGAGGACTTGACGAATAACCTTTATTGAGAAGAATTATGGACTCTAAGGATCAATTAGCGTATTTAAAAACACCAAAGGCCGTACGAGAACAAGCTCAAAAACTCTTTGAGTTAGCCAGTGAAGATAAGCTACTCGCATGGACGTATGATGAAGCTAAACTGCCGTCGGTGATTAAGTATGTTGCGGACCATATCAAGGAGAATTACCCTGATTTAAAGGTGCCATACCATAGTAGGTTTCGCCATTTTGATCAGAAAAGATTAGCAGCTCTTGCCAAGACAACTGAGGGGCTATCTCCTGATGACTTGGCTAAAGTCAAAATTGAGCTCGCTATTGTGAACGTGCTTCTCGATGCTGGTGCTGGTATGGGGTGGAAATTTAAAGATGCGCAGGGTGAGATCAGATCTAAATCTGAGGGCCTAGCCGCAGCAAGTTTCGATATGTATTTAGACGGTGGCTTTTCGAGTGATCCAGATACCCCCCTTCTATGCGATGTGCCTGGACTTAAAGCGGTTGATAAGAGAACCTTAGCCGAATATTTTCAAGTAACGAAAGAAAACCCATTAGCCGGATTTGATGGCAGACTTCACCTTTTGCATAAATTAGGGCATGCGGTGCAAAGTCATAAAAAGATATTTGGTGAATTTGAGCCTAGACTTGGTAATATTTATGACTACCTCTTAGACCAATCTGCAAATGGTAAAATTTCAGCTCGCCGTGTTTTTGCAGCGATTATTGATGGACTTAGCAGCATCTGGCCAGGAAGACTCACCCTTCACGGTGTGAACCTTGGTGATACTTGGAAACACCCAAGCCTTCCGACCGAGGACTTAGGTGGAGGGATGATACCATTTCACAAATTATCACAATGGCTTACTTATTCTTTGATTGAGCCACTGGAAGAAGCTGGATTTGAGGTTAGTGGGTTAGACGATTTAACCGGCTTAGCAGAATACAGAAACGGTGGACTTTTAATCGACCTTAAGGTCTTAAAACCGCGTAATCTCAAAGACCTCGAGGAAACTCATTCACCCGATAGCCCGATCATCGTCGAATGGCGCGCTCTTACGGTGATTCTTCTGGATAAGATTGCCCACGGCGTACGCGAGCAATTACACAAATCTCCGCTAGAATTACCGCTTGTTTCAGTGTTACAAGGAGGAACCTGGAGCGCAGGGCGAAAGGTAGCACTAGAAAAAAGAGGTGACGGTGGCCCTCCGATTAAATTAGCCAGTGATGGCACCGTATTCTAACTTAAATTACATTTGAGGTTTATATGCCAGGTAAAGTCACGGTGGTAAGTCATCCACTGGTTCAGCACAAACTAACGATTATGCGTAAAAAGGAAACGAGCATTAGCAAATTTCGCCGTCTTGCGAGCGAAATTGCGATGTTATTAGCCTATGAAGTGACGAGAGATATTCCGACAGTTCTAGAAGAAATTGAAACCCCACTCGCGAAAGCGTCGTTCCCTGTGTTAAAAGGCAGAGAGGTCGCTCTTATCTCCATTCTTCGGGCGGGGAATGGTATATTAGATGGAATGCTTAAGCTGATTCCTGCTGCCCATGTAGGGCATATCGGGCTTTACAGAGATCCTAAGACTCATGTAGCGGTGGAATACTATTTTAAGCTTCCCCCTAAAATGTCTGAACGTGATGCCATTGTCGTAGATCCTATGCTCGCTACCGGGCATTCCGCAGTAGCAGCTATCGACAGGCTAAAAGAGTATAAGCCCAAGTCGATTAAGTTTGTCTGCCTGCTTGCTGCTCCCGAAGGGATTGAATTTGTACATGAACATCATCCTGATGTGCCAATTTTTACGGCGGCTGTTGACCAAGGCTTAAATGAAAAAGCGTATATTGTCCCTGGCCTTGGTGATGCAGGAGATCGGATGTACGGTACTTTATAGGTTGAGTAAAAAAACCGAGCAGTGCCTGAGGTTAGGCACTGCGATCGTGTCCTTACTGAGCAAGCATGGCTTAAGACAGAACTTACCTTGACAACATCCCTCCCACCGCATAATTCGATGGGACTTCACCACCTTCACTTCGTTTATCAGCAACGCCGTTCGCTTCCTTAAAGCGTTTAATCGTAGTAAGAACTGGCTCTTCAGCACCGCTTTCGTAGCCAATCGCGTTAAGGGCTTCCGCAAAGCGGTTTGCATCAGCAGCCATCACATCTTCGAGGCGATCGGAATCAGTGGTTCTGGCATTGTCGATGTTTTTATTGATATTGATACCACTTACGTGACATGTAATGCATGACTCTCCATTAATCACGTATCCACAATGGGGTGCTCCCCCCACACATCGAGACAAACCATCTTGACGATTTTTATCGGTTGCAACATCCGGTCTTGCATCAGAGCGCATTTGGTCTGCAAAACCAGAAAGCATGTATGCATGTAATCCATTAGGTAAGCTAAAGAAAAACTCGCCAGCTTCTAGCCCAAAAAGCTTATCAATGGAGCGCCAGAAATACCCACCCTCAGCACCTCCGATATTAATGGGGAAGCGCTCAAGACGACGGGGACCAAATGTCACCTCTGATTTTGTCACTTCTACTGCTACTGGAGTTTGGGATTTATCAAGCTTAATCTGAGATTCCATCGACCCAATCAGGGGAGGAATGCGCATAATGCGGTTATAAATCTCGGGACGAGATGCTGCAAAAACGAGCCAGTCACCTTCCACTATTGTAGCCCCACCGCGGGTAACGACACGACCCTTACCGTTAGGTTCAGATGCGATGGCCTGGAAGTCACCATTCGATAAACTAAAATCTGATAACTTAATTCTAAAAATTGATTCCGCTTCATCAAGGGCCTCAAGCTGCCCCATCTCGGGTCTAATCGAAAGGCTATTAAGCATTTTAGAAACACCAAAACGATATGCTTCTAATTCACTTGAATTTTCACCTTCGGCGATGTGGGCAAGAGAAACATAAACAACGCCGTTACCAGCATTTTGTGCTGCATCTTGCTCTGCAAGTGCCATCGCAGCTTCAGCTGTAGGAATTTTCGCATCCTTCAACTTAGTACTTCTTGCATCCCGCTCTTCTTTAGAACGGACGCCTTTTCCCTTTAAATTTTTCGAGTTACCATCAGAGCTACCTTTTTTAGTTGTAGCAGCACCAGCAACTGATTTTTTAGGTGCATTACACGCTAATGACATAGCAGTAAAAGCAGAAATAATTCCTAAAACAATCGTTTTCATTGCTCCTCCTTTTCTAAAAACCCAGATTCACCCCATAGTTCTAACTTTTTCTTTTCGTCTTCACTTAATGTAATTCCTGAACTTGCTGGTGGCATCGAACCCTTGATCACTCTTAAAATTGCATGTCCTGAAAGTCGTGCATTCCCGTATGACTCTAAGTCAATTCTATGAACTCCCGTCGCTGAATGACATGCCCCACCGCACTTTGAATCTAAAATTGGTTTTACGTCCACATAAGTCACGACACCTGAATCACTCTCTTCGGTGCTATCATCCGATTTCTGCCCGAGCATACCGCCATCACACCCCACCAAAAGGCCAGCATAAACCCCTATTAGTAAACTTCGGACTACCACACCCATCCTCCCTCTGACAGGTTCCCTTAAAAACTTCACGTTCCTATCGGCATGAACTGAGACAAACTTGAGGGAAATCTATCTTTCAAAGATTTTTTTGATTCAAAACAGAGACTTGGCAAGACGAGTCTCAGGACTAATTTTTAAAAATTTATCTGCGCAGCTCAAAATACGGGGATCTTTATCAAATAAGTAGAAAAAACCAATACCTTTTTTAGCCTTTTGGGCGTTTTAACCGTCAGGTACACTTACATAAAACCATTGATTATCAGACAGTTAAGTTGTATTCTACAAAATATGACCTGCAACTCCCGATTTTTTTGGAAAATATGACCTATGGAGTTAGAATTTAAACGAACATTAGATCTATCTGAATTAACTAAGAAAAAGTCGATGTTTTTATTTGGCCCACGCTCCACAGGCAAGACGTTTCTATTAAAGCGGCAGCTCGGAGAACGCGCGCTCATTATTGATTTACTCAAGAGCCAATTTTACCTCCCTCTAAGTCAAAATCCGAGCAAGCTTGCAGACATGATCGAAGGACAAGAAAAGCGTCTTGTCATAATCGATGAAATACAAAAACTTCCGATACTACTCGATGAGGTACATCATCTTATTGAAGAAAAAAATATACGGTTTCTTCTTACGGGTTCAAGCGCACGAAAACTCAAGCATGAATTTGCAAATATGCTCGGTGGGCGTGCAGGATCGAGTCGCCTCTTCCCGCTCACATGGAAAGAGATGGCTGATGCAGGAGTATTTGACCTCGACCGTTGCTTACGCTACGGTTCAATTCCTCGAGTTGTATTATCTGAGGATCCACAAAGCGAGTTATATGACTACGTGGATCTTTATCTCAAAGAAGAAATCATCGCTGAAGCGCTCGTTAGAAACCTGCCGATCTTCAGTCGTTTCCTTAAACTTGCAGCGATAGGAAGTGGCGAGCAAATCAATTATGCCAATATCGCGAGCGATGTTGGCCTCGCTGCAAAGACAATCCGTGACTATTATGAAATCCTTGACGACACTCTCCTAGGCTACGAACTACCAGTCTGGAAAAGCGGAAGAAAGCGTAAAGCAGTCGCTACTTCAAAACATTATTTATTTGATTGCGGCGTACTTCATACTTTAGCGGGAACTCAAAGTATCGATCGCAACTCAGACTTGTACGGTAAGGCTTTCGAACACTTTGTTATAAATGAAATTCGAGCCTACCAAAATTATACGCGTCGGCGATGGGAATTGTCATATTGGCGTACCCATCAGGGAGACGAAGTCGATCTAGTAATTGATGAGCGCTATGCCATTGAAATTAAGTGTTCGAGCCGAATAAGCAGTAGAGACATGAAGGGCCTTATGAAGATCAAAGAGGAAGCTGAATTTAATCATAGGATTATTATCAGCACGGACCCTATTGATCAGCAACATGAAGGCATCCAACTCTTACATTGGCGTTCATTTTTTTCCAAGCTTTGGGAAGGCCATTTTGATTGAAACAGTCACCTGAAACTAAGTGGTGGAGTTAAATATCAGCATAGATAGCTCGTCAGAAACAACTAAGCTTAAAGCTACAACATCCGGCTTCGCAGCGAAATGGCCTCATCAATATCTCTTTTAGCAATCCGGTCTTTTTCCTGCTGCGCTTTCGCTTGCAACAGTGACGCTGCTTCAGGATTTGGAGACCAGCGAAGCGCGAAAGCAGCTCGTCCCCTTAAAGCTGGGTCTGGTGACTCTAAGAGCACTTTAAGCTGGTCTATTTGATTCGGCCCGAGGTTTCCGAGCGCACCAAGAAGCGTATTTAGTGTTTCAACATCATTCGTTTGTTCAGCAAGGTAAAGCCGAGAATAAAGCTCGTCTTCAAGATTCTTATGACGACGTCTCGCCTCGTCTCTCCCATCCTCCCGCAACCTCCCCCCGATAATTCCAAGAGCTAAGGTAGCGGATAAAGCATGGGGGTTATTCTTGTCTTTTGAAAGCGCGTTCATTTTACTCTCGGTTTCGAAAGTCGGAGATTTAACCATGCCTAGGGTGGTTAAAATCCGCTCCTTATCGTCATCTCCACCACCTCCCTTGCTATAAAGGAGCCATAGGGCAGATTCTGACTCACTAGACGATAAGGTCCCTAGTGCTTTCACGAGAGCTCTAGATCTTGAATCTGAAAGCGGATAGGAAAGACTGTCTTCCGTAATCCTTAACACAGAGTCTTGGTGAGAACTTAACCAAGACTTTAACGTCAAATACTGGTCTTGAGGCAACTCAAGTTCGGGATTAGCCTGCCTTAAACTTGCTAATATATCGCCTTCAGTCACGCCCTTAATTTGCACCTCATCGATACTTAGCGTTTTGTTTTGAGCGACATCTACTCCCCGATCAAGGAGCTGCCACTCCCGTTTAAACTCAGCTAAGGTACGGGATTTCGACTCGACCCATTCAAGTGACTGCCAATTTTCAATTTGTAGAGCGTCACCTAAATCCGCAATGATGGATACTTCATGCCAAGAGATAGACTTGGGGAGAGGGGTCTTGTCTGGCCAAACAATCGTACTTTCGCCAGCTCTGGTGGCTGTCTTCCACCTTTTTTGCACCTCCCCGACCTGGCTCACCACTTGATAGTCAACCCTTACGAGCTCCCCATCCATCATCTCATCCACCGTGTAGGATTGATCATGTTCCGACTTGGGAGGGGTTATAAAAAATCGCTGCCAAAGGGTCTGCCAAAACTGCTGGCTACTAGCGGATAAGACTAAGGGCTGATCTGACATAAACTCGGGGTGGTGCGCGGTCACCTGCCAATTGATATGATCTGGAGAGATTAAAAGCGCTGCCCCATGACGACCTAACACCGCCTGATAGTTTGGACTTCCCATGTCTGGAACTATCTTTACAAACGCAATTCGGGGGTCCTCACTGACCTCGGTAAATTCCAAAGTGCCGCGTAGCTCTTCTGTACTTTCAGCGGTTCCCCTTAGCTTGCCAAGACTTCGAAAGGAAAATACCTGAGTTAAAAGCTCATAGCTTTTTTGCGGTGAACTTGTGGGATTGGCCCCTTTGGGTGGACGACTCAACTGAGGTAGCTGCAGGTACCAGTAACTGGCACCTGCACATAGTAGCAATAAAAAACTTAAAATATACTTACGCACTGCCATACCAATTAAATAGGAGGAAGAACCAATAATTGATCACTGTGATGAAACGCTTGACCAGAAATCGTCTCGCCACGCCAGCTAAAGAGCTCACGCTCATAAGACTTAGCTTCCCCACCGAGGTTATGCTCAATACGTGCTTTAGCTGATCCTTCCAAGGTATCTACCAAAACATCTCCATGGGCTGTATAAGAAATTGTAGGAGCTTTTACTTTTCTATCAAAATAAACGCTAAATTCACTGGGCATTTTTCCATCTGCGAGAAGAAGGTCTCCACGCGCAGACGCTTTAATAATCTTAACTTCAATACCTGCTTGGAGATAAGCTTGGGCTTTTAAATAAGGAGTCGTCGCAACATAACTACCAAAGTTCTTAACTCCTGCCTTTACACGCACGCCCGATACACCTTCCATACCGTAACGAATCGTGACAGGAACGGGCCCCACCATCACCGTCATATCACGGGAAATATCAAGATCCCTGTCAGGACGGATATTTTGTTCGTAGACGGTGGTTAAGTCCTTAGACAAAGATTTAACTTCGT
>JACCDO010944463.1_pt1 | contig 18373 bp, 9 predicted proteins | sample 7446101 | NCBI WGS metagenome assembly JACCDO01 (sample SAMN15323440, study PRJNA562643) | freshwater metagenome | isolation source: river surface water | place: USA:Blue River Watershed | collected 2017-08-16 | reverse complement strand
TTAAATCTTGCACTGCGATATAACCTACGATAGATGTCATTTTGACTAGAGAAATAAATTCACCTTTATAGACTGGCAAAATACGTAATATGGTTTGTGGCAAGATAATATAGATAAAGGTTTTAAGTTTATTAAAGCCCAGTGAAATTCCAGCTTCAGTTTGTCCTTTCTCTATACTTTCAATACCGCTTCTGAAAATCTCTGCTACATATGCACCAAAATTCATGCCAAATGCAATGGTAGCGACCAATATTGGATTGATATTAATCGATCCAAATACCACATAGAAAATCAGCATCAGAATCACTAGCACCGGCGTGCCTCGCAATATGCTGATATAAATTTTTGCTGGGATATTCAGAATAGCTTGTTTGGACATACGCATGAAGCACACTAATGCGCCTAATAAAGTGCCAAAAATAGTGGATAATACTGCGATAAGTATGGTGGTCTTAAAGCCATCCCAAATCAGCAAATAACGCTTTTCTTGAATAATATTGCTATTGAAACTATTCACCACCCCTTGCCAAAAGCCAATCTGCGCAACGTTGTTAGTGTCATTGTGTTTTTGTACGATATTTTTCTTTAATGCAAAAGCACTCATGCCTATCTCAAAGTAGGAATCAGCAAAATTAATTTTCTGTTTACGCTCTTCGGTAATCATTAGCGTGACAGCGATAAAATCAATTTTGCCGGTGCTAACAGCAGGCATCAGACTGCCGAACTCCATATCATCAAAACGAATATCTTTACCCAAATAGGCAGCAAAACGTTTTGCTAACTCAATATTCATCCCTATGTGTTGATTATCTTTGATAGTGACAAAAGGTAATCCTCCGTCACTCACATGGCCAGCTACTAATAAGCCATTTTTATTGGGAGTGGGAATATCTGGCATGGCAGGATTTTCCTGCTTAGTCCAGCGATCAATCATTTTTTGATAAACACCATTTTCTTTAATACCTTTAAAAAACTGATTAAATTCATTTAACAGCTTTTCATTATCCTTACTGAAACCAAATGCGACCGGCATCATTTCAAATGGCTCACCTATGGTGGCGATATCAGGACTAGTTTTGAGTATTTCTTTTAGCGAGACACTGTTATAAATGCCCACATCTACTTTAGAGGTTTTGACCGCCAGTAAAACATCGGAAGGCGATTTGTACTGCATGATTTCTGCTTCAGGATAGTGCTTGTGGGCAAAGGTATCGTGGGTGGAGCCTAGCATCACGGCAATTTTTTTATCTTTTAAGTCGGCTAGGGATTGCATCTTATTCGATGATTTATCCGTTGCGGCATCATCGGCGATGGCAGACAGGCCTAGCAAAGAAAGCATTAACAGCACTGCATAAAAAGTAATTTTTTTCATGGCCTTGCTCAAGTTTGTATAAATGGGACTACAAAACTGTAGCACAGATTTGAAAAAAAATTGAACCTCAAAGTAGATTAAATCAATCAAGCTTAAGCTGTTCCACATTTAAAGCCGTTTTAAGGTAGTATTTAGCATAATGTGTCATTGATTATTCATTCTGTATTTAATAACTAATCTTGAGGGTAATTATGTTAGAGATAAAAAGTGAAAAGCAGCAAGAGGTGTTGGTGGTGCGATTAATCGGACGTCTTGATGGGCTGACTGCAAAAAGTTTTCTTGAACACCATAGTGCGCCTGAGTATACCAACTGTGCGAGAGTGGTATTGAATTGTGTGGAATTAAATTACATTAGTTCTGAAGGTTTGCGTGTCATCTTGATGGCGGCTAAACAAGCCAAAGCCTTGGGTGGAAGTTTAACCTTATGTGAGGTGAATGCCTCTGTGGGTGAAGTGATGGCGATCAGCGGCTTTGATCAGTTACTAGGTGTACATGCTAGCCTAGAGCAAGCGATTCAAGCTATCCAATAATCGATTGATTGCCCTAACTAAAACAATCACCAAGTAAAAAATAATCACTAAGATAAATTAAATATGCTTAGCCATTTCAGTCATGGCAATCGTTAATCGACCAATTCAATTCAACAATATGAGGTGAGCGGTGATACATCAGCTGATTAGCAAATTAGAACAACTCAAATTAAATACCAAATTGGTATTAGGTTTTGGTTTAATTCTCAGCTTTATGTTTCTCTCAGGTTTGCAAGGCATCTATTCGCAAAGCCGCCTCAGTCAAGCCTCAACAGAAATTTATCACAATCATTTATTAGCCATTTCCAGTATCAAGCAAGCCAATATTCAACTGATGTATCTAGATCGAGCTATTCGGCAGATGCTAGCTAGTGAGCAACCTAGCCAACAAAAAAAATATCAAGCGCAAATTGAACAAGCAAAAACACAACTAGTCGCCGCTGTATCGACTACCAAACCTTTGATGATACAGCCAGAGGAAGCTGAATTAATTGGCAAGTTTGAATTGAATAGCGCTAAGCTGTTTCGCCATATAGAGCGTATAAGCCAAGCCTATAGCAGTCACCAATTAATTAAGCAGCAGGCTATGCAATTACTGGACAGCAACGATTACCAAGATACATTAAAAATAACTGACCAGCTTTTGTCTGATATGGCTAATCAGAAAAAAATGGCTGCAGATAAAGCCACTGTAGATGCAAATACCTTGTATCAGCAAAGCTTGCTAATCACCATTACTTTTATTACCGGCAGTATATTGAGTGGTTTGATATTTGCGCTAATGATTGCCGGTTCTATTCGTCGTCCAGCCGCTCGTTTGCAAAACGCAGTCAAGCAAATTGCTGCAGGTCAACTAGATACTCAAGTCCCACATACCGAATATCCCAATGAGTTAGGCGAGCTAGCAAAATCGATTGAGGTTTTACAAAGCAGCGCGCAAAGAATGGAAGATCAGCGTTGGGTAAAAGCTCACCTAGGCGAGCTTTCTAATGCGGTGCAACACGCGCCAAACTTTAATGCGATGGCAAGTTTGTTATTGTCTGGCTTAGCGCCCTTGATGAATATCGGTCGTGCAGTATTTTATTTAATGGATAACGAGCAACGCTTGAATTTAATTGGCAGTTATGGCGACCATGCGGCAAAACCTCAGATTCAATTAGGCGAGGGCTTGGTGGGTCAGGCAGCCTTGGATAAAGCAGCGATTACCCTTGAGCAAGCGCCAGATGGCTATATACAAATTCACTCCGCACTAGGCGCCGCAACGCCGAATGTGATTTGTGTGTTGCCAATTATGTTAGATGAGCGTGTGCTGGGGGTGATTGAAGTGGCGGCATTCCAGACACTTTCCTCTCGCGAGCAATCTTTGCTAGAAGAACTTTTTCCTTTTGTCGCAATGAGCATGCAAATTCTAGAAAGAAATATTCGTACTCAAACACTACTGCAAGAGACACAGCAGCAAGAGACGCTAATCCGCGAAAGCGAAAAGAGTTTCCGTTATATTCTAGAATCCAGTCCAGCTGCCATACGCATTAAATATCCGAATGAGAATCGCTGTTTATTTGCCAATCAATCTTATGCGGATATGTTTGGTTTTTCATTAGATGATATTAGCTCTATCGACCCTTCTAAAATTTATCAAAATAAACATGATTTCGATGCCATCGTAGATAAGCTGGCTAAAGGCGAGAGTATTACTAATTTATCAGTAGGCATGCGCAAGATTAATGGTGAGAACGTACAAGTGATTGCCTCACATTTTCCTGTTAAGTTTAATGGGCAAGATGGTTATTTAGGATGGTTCTTTGATGTGACCAAGATGCAAGAGGCGATGGAAAAGGCTGAAGAAGCTACCAAAATGAAATCTGACTTCTTATCTAATATGAGCCATGAAATTCGCACCCCTATGAATGCAGTTATAGGCATGTCGCATTTGGCATTGAAAACCGAGCTTAACCCGCGTCAGCGTGATTACCTGCAAAAGATTAATGCTTCTGCGCAACATCTATTGGGCATCATCAATGATATTTTGGACTTTTCAAAAATTGAAGCCGGCAAATTAAGCATAGAGAATACTGATTTTGAATTAGATAAAGTGTTTGATAATGTCGCCAACTTGATTGCTGAAAAGGCCACACAAAAAGGCTTGGAATTGATTTTTGATATCGATAGCAACTTGCCATCACGGTTGAATGGCGACGCTTTGCGCTTGGGGCAAGTACTCATTAATTATGCCAATAATGCAGTTAAATTTACCGAGCAAGGCGAAGTGATTATTAGTGCAAAACTATTGCAAAAAGAGGAGCAAGATTACCTATTGCATTTTGCCGTTAAAGACACAGGGATAGGCTTAACTGAGGAACAGCAGGCCAAGTTATTCCAATCATTTCAGCAAGCGGATAGTTCAACTAGTCGTAAATATGGCGGCACCGGTTTAGGTCTAGCGATCGCAAAACAGTTGGCTAGTTTGATGCATGGTGAAGTGGGTGTAAGTAGTGAACCTGGCAAAGGCAGTACTTTTTGGTTTACAGCAAGATTAGGTAAAGCCAAAGGCGAGGCCAAGAAATTAGTGCTAAGCAAAGATTTGCAGGGCAAGCGGGTATTGATTGTAGACGATAATGAAATCGCTAGACGTGTGTTAGATGATTTGTTGTCTGCCATGATGTTTACTGTGGAACAAGTAGGGAGTGGAGCAGAAGCAATTCAAGAAGTCAAAAATGCAGCAGCAAGAAACACTGCATACGATATTGTTTTCTTAGATTATCAAATGCCTGAGCTAAATGGGGTAGAAACTGCAACAGCCATTCAAGCACTTACCATTAGCGCTATGCCGCAATTAGTGATGGTGACTTCTTATGGGCGCGAAGATGTGATTAAGCAAGCAGAACAAGCTGGCTTTGCGGAGATACTCATAAAGCCTGTCAATGCTTCGATGTTATTTAATTGCGTCATGAGGGTACTAGGAGAGCACGCCCCCTCTGAGCATGAGACTATGCATGGTCTGTCATTGAGTGAATTATTGGCACCAATTGCCCAATCTAAAATATTAGTGGTTGAGGATAACGCCTTAAATCAAGAGGTCGCGCTAGGGTTGTTAGAGGGCGAAGGCTTTATCGTGGATATTGCTGAAAATGGCCAGCAAGCCATAGAGTTTGTACAAAGCAATGCTTACGATATTGTGTTAATGGATATGCAAATGCCTGTGATGGATGGTTTAACAGCCACCCAGCATCTACGCGCAATCAAAAAATTCAAACATTTGCCTATTGTCGCGATGACCGCTAATGCAATGGACCAAGACAAAGAAAAATGTGCGGCAGCAGGCATGAACGACCATGTGGCTAAGCCCATAGATCCACAACAATTATTTAAGGTGTTAGTCAAGTGGATTAAGCCTAAAGCAAAGCCATCTCAAGCAGTTGGCGATAACAGCATCAACAATATCAGCAAGCCCAGCGCTGAGTCTGCGCCTATCAATAACAGTTTGGATTTTGCCGATATGGATGGCCAAATTGCTGGACTAGATATTGCGCTAGGTATGTCGCATGTGATGCAAAAGCCAGCTTTATATAAAAAAATCTTGCAGCAATATATTCAAGATCAGCCACAAGTATTACAACAACTTAGACAAGCAATTGAAGGCCAAGATTTGGCAAGCGCAGAGCGCCATGCGCATACTTGCAAAGGGGTGAATGGCAATATAGGCGCAAGCAACCTACAATCATTAAGCGCTAGTTTGGAAAAAGATATTCAACAAGCTAAACCACAAGCATCATTACTTGAACAACTTGCCATGATAGAAAAGCAACAAGCAGAATTAATTTCTGCTATTTCCAAGCATTTTCAATTCGGCACTGCCAAGCAAGCTACAGCAACAGTAAGCTTACAAGTAAATGAATCATCTAATACAAAAGTCTCTAACCATGAGGTTGACGATCTATCTAGCAAATTGTTGGCTCTGCTACATGATAGTGATACCCAAGCGGCAGTGCTGTTAAACGAGCATGCTGCAGCGCTGAGAATGCGTTTGGGTGAGCAGAAATTTAATCAATTAAATCAAGCAATATTGGGTTTTGATTTTGATCAAGCCGTCAATATTCTGAAAGCATAAAGGCATCAGATGTCAGCGCATCAAGCATCGATTTTAGTGGTAGATGATACTCCGGCAAATCTCACTCTGATGACTGGATTATTGCAAGATGACTACCAAGTTCGTGCTGCTATCTCAGGTGAAAAAGCACTGCAAATCGCTAATTCAGATAGCCCGCCAGATTTGATTTTATTGGATATTATGATGCCGCTGATGGATGGCTATGAGGTTTGCCGTCGTCTAAAAGCGGATACTAAAACGCAAGATATTCCAGTTATTTTCTTAACGGCAATGTCGGAAGCAGAAGACGAAGAAAAGGGACTAAGTTTGGGGGCAGTGGACTATATCACCAAGCCTATTAGTCCTTCGATTACTTTGGCTAGAATCCAAACGCATATCACCTTATATCAACAGAAAAAGGCGCTAGTAGAGAGCCAACGTGCGCTTGCTGCCGAATTGCACGAAGCAGCTGAATATATCTTGAACGCTTTGCCAGCCCCAATTCACGGGCAAGTTAGCAGCTACTGGAAGCACATACCCTCGACTGCCTTAGGAGGTGATGCATTTGGCTATCATTGGATTGATGAGGATCATTTAGCTATCTATTTGTTAGATGTTTGTGGGCATGGAGTCGGTTCTGCATTGATGTCGGTATCAGCGATTAATATATTGCGTTCTCAGTCACTTACTTCAGCAGATTTTAAAAGCCCTGCATCTGTGCTTGGCGCTATCAATAATGCCTTCCCTATGGAAGAGCACAACAATAAATATTTCACAATTTGGTATGGGGTATATCAGCGCAGCCAACATCTTTTAAGATTCGCCAGTGCTGCGCACCCCCCTGCAGTATTAATGACCCAAGATATGGCAGGAAAACAAACTTGGCATGAATTAAAAACACAAAATTTAATGATAGGCTTTGATAAAGATACTGTATTTAAAGAAAGCAGTATTGCACTAGAAGAAAAAAATAAATTGTATGTATTTAGTGACGGTGTCTATGAAATTGAACAGGCCAACGGTCAAGTAGTGACTCTGGCTGATTTTATAGATTTACTAAAGCGTATAAGCAAAATGGACACTAGTCAGGTAGATGATATTTTGCAATATATGAAAAAATTAGCTTCTAATGCTGATAGTTTTGAAGATGATTTTTCATTACTTGAATTGATGATACAGCACAAATAATGAAGGCCCATCAGGGCCTTCATTATTTGTAGCTAATTGTTTTTACTAATAATTATTGTGCTCGAATTAGTGCACCTATGCCACCAACATAATAAGGCTCAGAGAAAAGCACTTTCTTGGCACGTTCATCAGTAATCGTGATACAAGCACCTATCATATCTACCTTGTTCGCCATTAAGGCAGGGATCATGGCACCAAAATCCATATTCACAATTTCTAATTTTTTGTTCAACCGTTTAGCGACTAATTTCGCAATCTCAATATCTAATCCTACTACCTGTTGAGAACCATCCATAAATGAAAATGGTTCAGTAATCGCCGCAGTGCCAAAACGTAATACGCCATTTGAGCCCGAAGCAATTTCTGGCATTGCCGCAGGATTACCTTGTTCAGGTAACCAACGCTTGAGCATTAATTCATATTGCCCAGAAGATTTTAATTCGCTTACTTCATCATCAATGGCTGTTTTCAGGGCTTGATCATCAATGCGTACAGCAAACCCATAATTGTCTTTAGTAATTAACTCAGGCAATACTTTCAACCCCGGATTCTTGGCGGCAATATTTTTCAAGATAGGTTCATCATAAGCAGCCACTTCAGCCTTACCTTGTCTAACGGCAATCGCAGCATCTAATACAGAATTAAAATATTGAAATTGCGCATTGGGAAAAACAGACGTAACCAACTTATCTGCAACACTACCCGTGGGTACAGCAAAGGTTTTATCTTGTAAGTCTTGCAGTTTGCTAATGCTTGGGCTGGTTTGATTTTGACAAGCAGTACCTAATGACGCGACTAGGCAAATTAAAAATATAGTAGAAAATTTAGCTGTTTTAATCATCATAAGACCTTATAGATTGAAGAATTTTTCTAAGCTTGAATGTAGCATTATGTGAGTCATATTGTCGAGTATAGAAATAAGATTGCTTAAAACTGCATTAAAACAAGCGCAAATTAAGATTTATTTTTAAGTTTAAAAAACATTCTTAACCCTAGCATTGCTAAAACTAGATTACCAAGTGCAAAAAGACTGACCAAAATATCTCTTAAATTTTTATTCAGTCCATTGAAGTTCCACTTGTGTATCAACGCAAAAGATAATCCCTCAATGCTGTCAAGTTGAGTCATGTTGGCGGCTAATTCTCCAGTACTTGGTTCAATAAAATGTCTTAACTGATTATTAGTTTGATAACTTACTTTAATCACTGGTAAGCGTTTAAAGATAAAACCATATTCATGGTTAAAGTTAGTAATTACTTCTGTTGATTTAACTTTATCTATTGAGAGTCCTGAATAATCTAGTGATTGCAGTTTACCTAAATTGGCATAATCTAATTGACCACCAGTCTGCGATAGTCCTACTAAGAATGGGTATGGAGATTTGGCGTGAGTATGTTCGCGATGTGAGTGATCATGCGACTCTTTCACCATCATGCCAACTTGGGCTTGGTGATTAGATTGATGTATTAACCAATACAGTTGATGCTGATGCTGAATCAGTTCGGCTCTGCTGATGGGGGAGTCGCTAGAGGTCAAGAAAGTTAACATTTTATGTGGCAAATCCTGGGTCATAGTTTTTAATGTCGCAGGTTTATATGTTTGTTGCGCCTGTTGAAAACTTACCCATAAATGAAATAAACCACTGCTTGCAAACATCAGCGAACTTAGCGCAACAACAATGCCAAGTTTTCTATGGCTAACGGTTAGTGGGGCTTGGCGCCAATTTCTTGGAGCCTGCTTGCTTCGTTTGAAGTATAAGAAAATGCCCAATGTTGCAGATAGTAGTACGCATATAATTAATATGCTCATTACAAAAATTTGTAGCTTTGGAAATGCTTCTAGGAACGACCAGTTATGCCCAAATCTAAATATTGCAGTCAGTATTTGTTTATTTGAATCTGATAAAGTACTTAGACGCACTTGGTCAGTATCTATATAACTAAATAATTCGCTGTCTGTTTTTAGATCTATTCGCCATACCGGCAATAGTCGATTGATTGCATGATATTCATCGGAAAATTGATTTACCCATTTTTGTTGGCTAATAACTGCATTGGGTTGTCCTGCAAAATGTTTGGCAAGCATAGTGGCATACTGCATGTCCCCATCTATCAATTCTTCACCTGAGCTTAGATTAAAATATCTTGCAATATCGCCATTGTTTTCTACCACACGCAGATAGCTTTCCTCATTAAATGCAATGATAGAAAGTTTTGTAAAGCTGTTGATATGCCACTTGGTCAAAATACTTCTTGGCTCAATAGCAGACTTCACTTCAATTGGATAGTCAGGTGCAGTGAAGTTGACTGGCGTTGGCTGCAGGTGTGTCATGATTGGGTGGCTGAGGCCAGACACAGCCCACATGAGTATGGCGATACAAGTGAATATGCCAAGCCAGGCGTGCAAGCGAAGTAAATTTAGACCGCTACTAGTTTTTTTCATCTGTGCTGTTCTCATATTGTTTTCAGGCTACTAATAACGCCATTGCAAGCCAGCATATACTGCGCTGCCATCGCCAGGGTAGAAAATGGCTTGATTGGCGGTCGCTGCTCTCACAACGCCGCTGGTTGCGGCATATTTCTTATCGGTTAAGTTGCGTGCATCAATAAACCAAGATAGTTGCTGATTGACTTGTTGTCCTGCCCTAAAGCCAAGCACCGTATAACTATCTGCATACAGTGTTTGGGCAAAATCAACTGCATACCTTTCTGGAGAAAGCTCTACAGTTGGACCAGCGTAGAACCCATTTTGACGATACATTAGCTCAGCTCTTAATAATATTTTGGGGATACCCGGTAAGCGACTATTGCCATAAACTTCATCATCATCAAATCTAAAATCATTCACTAATAAACTATGCCGCCATTCCAGCATTGCCGGAAGTCTAGCGGTCATGCCCATTTCTAAACCTGAATGTTTGGTGCGATTTGCATTCACCGTGAAATTAGCGAAATTGGGATAGTTATTGAGTGCAATTTGAAGTAATTCATTATTCAGACGTGAGTGATACAGCGCTATATCCCAATCTACAAATTGACTGTTGCCACGGCTACCAATTTCGTATGTTATGCCATCTTGGGCTTTGAGCGGTTGTGGCGGACGAATATTCACCATCTCTCCGAAAGATGGAGGTTCAAAACTTCTACTTACATTAGCAAATACTTGTGCATTGGAATGTAACTGATAAATCAAACCAATTTTAGGGTTATATTGGGAAAAACTTTGTTTAAAGCTCTCATCGCCTGTTGCTGCAATCAACTTATCATCTGCAATACGTTTGGAATAAGCGTACTGTAACCCGATATTCAGCGTTAAGTTAGAATTAAGATGCAATCTATTTTCAGCAAATAGCTCATAATTATAGGCAGTCAAATTAAATTCATTGGTCAAGGGTCCTCTTGTCGCATTAAAGTTTCTATAGCGCCTATCTTTGGTTTCACCATAGGTCGGACTCATGCCAACAATAAAATCATTATCCAATCCAAAAAGTTTTGCTTGTTTAGATAGTCTTGCATAAATTCCATAGTCATCAGTTTTTTGATCAATAACACCTAGGGTAGGTGCGAATGCTCCGAGGAAACCTAAATCAATAATAGGATGGAATAATTCTTTATTGGCATAATAGGCACCTAACTCAAGCTGTGTATTTTGCCATTGCCACACCGTCTTATTGGCCAGACGCCATATATTGGTATCACGCTGATTAACGCCTTGGCCTGGAATAAAATTGGACTTTCTAGGATTGTTTCTTAAATCCAATTTGCTCAATGTGCTGGGCAATTCTGAATCGCTATTAATGTATCCAGCAAAGAAGCGCGTCTCGATATTATCTGCAATACGATAGCCAACATTGGCGCTCAGACGTTCAGCTTGTTGTTGCGAGTCATCCCGATAGCCTTGTTGGCCATAGCGATTAAGCGTTACAAAATAATCCCAATCTCCAGATACCCCCGCTGATGAGAGCCCTAGTTTATAAAAGCCAAAACTACCAACTTCTGATCTAGCTTCAAATTTTGGTGCTGTATAGCCAGTGCGTGAGATAAAGTTAATCGCCCCACCAAGATTGCTCGCGCCATATTGCAATGCGTTTGCCCCACGATATACTTGAATATAATCCGTCGCGTAGGGGTCAATACCGGGGAAGTCAAATCCGCCATCGGCTAAATTTGTTGGGATGCCGTCTTGCATCAGTTTGATGCCGCGGCCATGGAATGTGCGTTGTAATCCTGATCCACGAATAGATAATCTAGATTCCTCTGCGCCAAAACGTGATTGAATAAACACACCGGTAGCCAAACCTAAGCTATCTTGAAAATTGGCCAGCCTACCTTCGCGTATCACTTCACTGTCAATAATATTGACCCCGCCAGCTACCTGATTAATTTCTTCTATAGCAAGTTCTTTATTCGGCTGAGTCAGTGAGATAGGAATTTTTTTCTCTGACACATTAATGTTGGGTGCATTAACGCCTTTATTCCCTGTCGAATTTAGCTCGCGATATGCACTAAGATTTTGGCTTTGTACTTGTTCAGCCACAGCTAACGAACTATGAAGCGTTAGCGTAATTAAAAAAAACTTCTTTATCATGAAAAAACCCCATTATTGATTCAATAAACATCAAGACTGCAATCACCTATCCTTATAAAAAAGGATTGATTGGCAAAAACAAAGCTTAAGAAACTAAGCAGTGATGCTGAATGGTGGGGCTTGTGAAGGGGGGTCTGAGGGATAAAAACTAGCTAAGTTGGGAAAATTATAGTGTGGGAAATGATTGATAGCAGGGCTGGCTAAATAAGCGCCAGAAGTAAAGTCCTGCGTGATGGTTAAATGCTGATCGTTGGCAAGGGAGCAATAGGCGCAATGATTAAATAGTTTTGCGTGCGGTTGAACAGGAGTTTGATTTGGTAACTGCTTTAAACCACTTTGCGTACAAATGACTTGGTTAAGAGAAGCGTTAGGCAGCTCAAATGCATGAGAAATTAATGGTGCAAAAAACACCATCAGCAAGGCAAAAATGCCTAGCCAAGCGGCAAGTTTCTTATTTGGTTTAATCAACATGATTACCATTTTAGCAAATAATAGCCACACAATTAACTTTATTATTGAGGAGAATTAACAAACTAAATTACCCAAAAGGTCGCAACTAGTGGTTTTAATTAATTGCTGAATTAAGTGCACTAATCCATGCTAATACAATGCATCTTTTGCAGTTGTATCTGCAAAATTTTCAAGTATTAAAGTGGTGGCAACTAAATTATTTAAAGATAGGGACAAAATTTCATTCATATTAAAAAATAACTACTTGTAAATTATAGTTTTTTTATTAATTATTTCCTGATAGGAAGATTGGCACACTGATTGCGTTTTAAGTGGGATCTGAAAATATTATTGCTCCCTATGAAACCACAAAAAAAATTGTCTTTTACTAGTACCCTAGCTGCAATTCTACTTTTAATATGGCTACTACTTAGATTGCTACTTTGGCAGTTTACTCCTCAAGCTAGTATTGGTTTTTTTGAATTAATCAAAGTTCTTGGCATAGGTTTAATTTTAGATCTGGTAGCTTTTTCCTATTTTTATTCATTCCTAGTTTTTATAAAACTTGCGACACCGCAAAATTTTTCTACATCAAAATTATTTAGATCGTTAAAGTGGATTGTTCTCTGGATACTGATTTTCTTAATTTTGTTTGAGGCAGTTGCAGAAATTATCTTTTGGCAAGAATTTAATACTAGGTATAACTTTATAGCGGTTGATTACTTAATTTATACCAACGAGGTTATTGGAAATATTTTTGAATCTTATCCTGTCACATTAATTATCTCTGCATTAGTAATTATTGCGTTAATTATTACAATTCTAATTAGCCGTTATCTTGAATTTAAAGTAAGTGTTTTTGATTATAAGAAAAAATTGTATTCCCTAATCATTGCATTGCTAATTCCTTTTTTAGCCTGGCATTTTTCTGATTTTGAATTTACTGAAAATAGTTTTCAAAATACTTACTCCCAAGAATTAAGCAAAAACGGTCTAGGTTCGTTCTTTTCTGCATTTTGGCGGAATGATCTTGATTATGAAAAATTTTATATTACGCAAAGTCAGGCTACATCAAATAATATTCTAAAAAAAATTCGCAGAGATTCGCGCAATGCCAATGTTGAGAATGATAAAAATTTTCAAACCTACTTCTATAAAAAACCAAAAAATATTGTGTTAATTACTGTTGAGAGCCTATCTGCATCATTTGTTGGAGCATATGGAAATGACAATAATTTAACCCCATACATCGACCAGATTGCACATGAAGGACTGAAATTCGATAAATTGTATGCCACAGGGACCCGCACAGTAAGAGGGTTGGAAGCTTTGTCTTTAGGCACGCCACCTATACCTGGACAGGCAATTGTTAGAAGACCAGAGAATCAACATTTAAGTACTATCGGAGAGTACTTAGAGCAACAAGGTGTTCAGACTGAATTTATTTATGGGGGATATGGATACTTTGACAATATGAATAATTACTTTAAAGGTAACGATTACAAGGTGTTTGATAGAACAGATTTTGATAATCGAAAAATAGTATTTGAAAATATTTGGGGTGTTGCAGACGAGAGTTTATATGACAATTCAGTTGATTATATAAATAAAAAAATTGATCCATCAAAACCATTTTTTATACATATTATGACGACAAGTAATCATAGACCCTACACTTTTCCAAGCGGAAGAATTGATATGCCTCCTGGCTCACGTGATTCCGCTGTCAAGTATACTGATTATGCAATAGGTCATTTCCTTAAATTAGCAAGAAGTCAGCCTTGGTTTAATAATACTTTATTTGTCATCGTCGCTGATCATTGTGCATCTGTCGCTGGTAAAACTAAAATCCCTGTTGCGAAATATCATATTCCAATGATTTTTTATGGTCCTAGTATTGTTAAAAAAGGGTCATTCCCCAAAGTTATTTCTCAGATTGATGTTCCACCTACACTCATTCGATTGATGGGATATAAAGGCGCAGATCACTTTTTTGGCGATAATATATTTGGTCATAATTACAATGAAAGAGCCTTTGTTAGTAATTATCAATCATTGGGATATTACAAAAATAATAAGCTGGTTGTGCTTCTTCCAAAAAGAAAAGTAGAAATGTATCAAATAAATCCTAAAAATTATTCTACTTTTAGCATTGAAATAGATAATGAATTGTTGCAAGAAGCAATTGCCTATTATCAGACAGCCTCGATTCAATTCAAAAAGGGTTTGCTTAAAGAAGTAAACATCACAAAATAAGAAATAGTAATGAAAGAAAAAAATGTCCGAAAAAAATAAAATACTTTATCCACTGTTATCTATATATTTTTTGTTTTGGTTTATATCTTGTTTAACACCATTGCTACTGTTTTTTTCTCAAGTTAGTTCATTGGAGAATGTAAAAGATGCAACACTTGCATCTGCTATTTGGCTATTTCCAATTTTACTTTTTCCAGATAGAGCAAGATTTATTGCTGGCTTAATCGCATGCATTTTATGGATTTTTGTATTGCCATCGTTTTCCTACTTCTTGATTTATAGACAAGAGCTCTCTGAAAGTCTGCTTTTTATATTATTTGAATCTAATCAGGCTGAATCTCTGGAATATTTAAAAAACTATTTTAGTTTTTATGTTTTTGCGCAAATCCTTTTGTTTGCTGCAGTTACTGTATGGATATGGTCGAAAATTCCAAAATATTTTCAGCTTAATAAAAAAAATAAATATTTATCATTAATTCTTATTGGCTTGATGCTGTTTACATATCCAGTCAAAAAGGGATTTGCAAAAAATAGCTTTGAAGTTTTTAAACACGATATATCAAAACATATCAGTTCAGCACCTCCTTGGCAGTTATTGTTTGGATATTCACATTACTTGAGGGAGGTATCGGCTGTTAATCATTTCCTAGGAAAATTAAACAAAATCCCACCTCTCGAGGATTTAAATGAGCTTGAAAAGCCGTTGCCGACCACAGCAGTGATAGTGATAGGTGAGTCATCATCGAGATTGCACTTTAGTCTTTATGGATATCAAAGAAATACAAATCCAATGCTTGCAACGATAAAGGACCAACTTTTTATTTTTAATAATGTGTATTCATCACGCCCTTATACAATAGAAAGCCTTGAACAAGTGTTGAGCTTTGCAGATCAATTGCACCCCGACCTTTACAAATCCAAACCAACGCTTGTATCTATGATGAAGCAAGCTGGATACAAGACTTTTTGGATAAGTAATCAACAGTCGCTGACTTCAAGAAACACAATATTGACCTCATTTGCTAAACAAGCGGATATTCAGATTTGGACAAACTCTAGTAGAAGTCAAAATTATTCTTACAATTACGATGAAAAAATTTTACAACCTTTTAGCGATGTGCTATCAGATGACAGTAAAAAGAAACTAATTATTGTCCATCTGCTAGGTACCCATATGTCATATAAGTACAGATATCCTAGCTCTTATAATTTTTTTACAGATAACACAAAGTTATCAAAAGAACTTTCTGATCATCAAGTTGAAATAATTGATGAGTATGACAATGCAATAAGATATAACGATATGATTATCTATCAGCTGATTCAAAGATTAAATTCAAAGAAGCAACATAGTGTTTTAGTCTACTTCTCTGACCATGGTGAAGATGTTTTTGATGCTGGAGAGCGGAATTTCCAAGGAAGAAATGAAGCAAGTCCAACTTTGCCGATATATGCTATCCCTTTTATAGTTTGGACTTCGAAGAATTGGTTTAATCAAAGCTTACTAAGAAATCCTGCTATCCTTTCTCGTCAATTTGATAATTCCCAATTTATTTATGCTTGGTCACATTTGTTAGGTATTGACTACAAGGGATTTTCTGAAGCTCAAAGTATATTTTCAAATAAGTTTCTACCCGATGAAATTATAGTTGGCAATCCTTACCAGCCTGAGAAATTAAAGAAATTAGAATATACGCAATAAAATCCTAAAAACCCTTATAAAATAAAATTCCCAGAGTTGATGCTAGAAATTCCATTTAGCTGAATAGCAAAATCTGCTACTGAGTCTCCGTTAATATCACCTAATACAATTAAATTTTCACTGTCTTGTTGAGCAATAAGCTGACCAGCTTGGCCAGTAAAATTATTTTGTATGTTGCTACTAAACGCTTGATCCCTTCTTAGCAAAGAGTTTGCATCAATTAAGCTTAAGTCAATAATGTCTTGACCAGGATTAAAATCAGTAATTATATCTTTAGATACACCTAGGCCGGCCTCTTGAACAGACCCAAAGATAAAGCGATCTGCCCCACCTGCCCCAGTCAAAGTATCTGAGCCTAAGCCACCACACAACTGATCATTGCCAGAGCCACCCTCGATATCATTGTTGAGTGTATTGCCTGTCCCTGTAAAACTTAAACTACCTGTGTAGATTAAGTTTTCAAAATTAGCTAGTAATGTATATCTTGTGAGCGTGGTTTGCACAGTATCATTGCCTTGACCGCTGAGTTCAAAAATACGGTCGCGTGAGTTGTCTATAACAAATGTATCATCTCCAAGCTCACCATATAGACTATCTGAACCGATGCCGCCATCAAGAAAATCATTATTAGCACCACCATACAGTGTGTCGTTGCCAGCATAACTAATCATCATATCTTTTGAAGCGGTGCCAGTTAATCTTTCTGAATTAGTTGTTCCCCAGACAAAATTATAGTCAGACCCTGATGAGGTAATTTCAATGGTAATGTCATCAAATACCAGCCGTTCAATGTTGAATAGCGTATCTTTACCAAAAGTAGAATTTGTAATATAAGTTATACCATCATCAGATTCGATAAGATAATCAGAATAATCGCCGATAAATCGAGCGTAATCTGTTCCATCAGCACCAATTAGAGTGTCATTGCCTCTCATGCCCATCAGGATGTTGTCAGAATTATTTCCAATTAGAAAGTCGTTACCATCACCTGTTATGGCATTTTCAATCAGAGTAGAGTCATCAATTCTCAAGAAATTTGATGAACTCATAGTAGAAGTCGTTCCGACATTTAGATTCAATGTCACATCTTTCCATATGGCTGAAGCATTAATCCAATCGGAGCCTGAATTTGAATCAGTTAAAGTCAATCTGCCAGATTGACCAGATTTAAATAAGACCGAAAAAACTTCATCTGTATAGGTATAAACGTTATTTGAAGATGGGGTTGAACCAAATGCAGTGAAATTCGCGGAATCTAGAAAACCTGAATCACCAGATACAACATCACTAATTTTGATTGTCCAGGTACCTACGCTTGATTCGCCCCTGAAGCCATCAATTCCAAATGTGTAGTCAAAACCGTTATTGGCAGTATTTGGCGATCCTGTAGAACCGTTATAAATAGACATTTCTGTACCATTTGGCGAGATGAGGGAAATACGTAAGTCCTCTATGTAGCTATGTGTGAAATTCAGATTCAGAGAGACATGCTCAAGTGATATATCTTGGTTGATAGTAAAGTTGTAGGTTAATGTTGATAAATCTGCTATAGCACTATTGATGTTTAAATTACCACTAGTAATTGATGCTTCGTTACTGCTTGTTGCTGCTGTGGGGTATAGTACACCCCAAACTTCTGAGAAGCGAACTGCTGTGAACGCATTCACAACTCCATAACCATAGTCCTCACTGTAGTGAAGGCCTCCACCATTCCAGTTATTTGCACCATTCCATTTCCAACTAAAGTTCTCATTATTCGTGTTACTCGAATAAAGACTACCAGTCCCACTGGCAGAGTAAGCTAAGATATTTTGTACATCACGCCAACCGAGATCTGGATTTGCATCTAACATCAAACCAATTACTCCCGCAGTAATTGGACCTGCAGCTGATGTGCCTCCAAATTGATTGGTATAGTCGCCATTCAGCAAGCCATTGTAACCCGCATAATTGCCAAGTAAATCGGTTGTAACTGATCCAGCAGGAGCTGAAACTAACAAGTGAGATCCGTATGTAGAGTACCATGTAACCTGACCAGTACCTTCTAGCGCTCCTACAGTAATAGTAAATCTTGAGGCATCTAGTGAATCGCCATTACCATCAACATCATCATTGCCTGCAGATTTAACATTAATTGTTCCTAGGTCTGAGCGACCGGTTTCGGCAGAATGCCTAAATTTGGCAATGTCTCCATCAACATA
>JACCDO011699442.1_pt1 | contig 18376 bp, 16 predicted proteins | sample 7446101 | NCBI WGS metagenome assembly JACCDO01 (sample SAMN15323440, study PRJNA562643) | freshwater metagenome | isolation source: river surface water | place: USA:Blue River Watershed | collected 2017-08-16 | reverse complement strand
TAACTCAAGCCGCCATTGAACTTGGTTTATCAAAAGACGTTGCGCAAGTTTTAGTGAATAATACTTTTATAGGTTCTGCTCATCTTTTTGAAAATTCAAATGAAGATGTAAGTGATTTACGTAAAAAAGTTACTTCACCAAAAGGAACCACATTGGCAGCGTTAGAAAATTTAGATCAGAATAATTTTAAAGAAATTTGGAAAGATGCTTTAACAGCCGCAATTAAGCGCGCTAAAGAAATCAGTAATTCTTAAATTATTCTGCAGCAGAATTTACTGGTGGTGAATCTGGTAAAGCTTGTTTTGCTTCACTTGTGAAAGTAAATTTTCTAGAATCACTTGTCTTTTTATCAGGATCAGCAGCTTTGCCTTCAACTCCAACAACTACCAAACTTCCTGCTTTTAATTCTCCGAACAGAATTTTTTCACTCAAAACATCTTCGATTTCTCTTTGAATTGTTCTTCTCATTGGTCTTGCACCTAGTGCTTGGTCATAGCCCATATCAACTAACAATTCTTTTGCTTGTTCAGTTAAAACGATTCCCATGTCTTTGTCTTTTAATCTGTTTTCTAGAGAAGCAACCATTAAGTCAACAATTTGTAAGATTTCTGGTTTTGTTAATTGATGGAACACAATCACATCATCCAAACGGTTTAAGAATTCTGGACGGAAATGTTGCTTTAATTCCTCATTAACTTTGGCTTTCATACGGTCATAATTTCCTGTTACATCATCACCGGCAGAAAAACCAAGGCCTACACCTTTTGAAATATCTCTACTGCCAAGGTTTGTAGTCATGATGATTACGGTGTTCTTGAAATCAACCATGCGACCTTGTGAGTCAGTTAGTTTTCCATCTTCCAAAATTTGTAATAAAGAGTTGAAAATATCTGGATGAGCTTTTTCAACTTCATCAAACAAAACTACAGAGAATGGTTTTCTTCTAACTTTTTCAGTTAGTTGTCCGCCTTCTTCGTAACCGACATATCCTGGAGGAGAACCAAACAGTCTTGAAACTGTGTGACGTTCAGAGTATTCAGACATATCAAGCATGATTAATGAATTTTCATCCCCAAATAAGAATTGGGCCAAAGTTTTGGAAAGTTCAGTTTTTCCAACACCTGAAGGACCAGCAAAAATAAATGATCCACCAGGTCTTTTTGGATCTTTTAATCCAGCTCTGGTTCTTCTTATTGATTTAGACAATGCTTTGATGGCATCTTCTTGGCCAATTACGCGTTTGTGTAATTCTTCTTCCATACGAAGTAATCTTTGGGATTCTGCTTCAGTCAATTTTGCTACAGGAACTCCTGTTGACATTGCTAAAACTTCAGCAATTAAATCATCATTAACTTCAGCAACTACGTCTAAATCTCCAGCTTTCCATTCACGTTCACGTTCATTTTTCTCCGTTATTAAAGTCTTTTCTTTATCTCTTAAAGCAGCTGCTTTTTCAAAATCTTGAGCATCAATCGCTGATTCTTTTTCTTTTCTCACATCAGCAATTTTGTTATCAAATTCTCTTAAATCAGGAGGTGCTGTCATTCTGTTGATTCTTAAACGAGCTCCTGCTTCATCAATTAAATCGATTGCTTTATCTGGAAGTTGTCGATCATTTATATATCGATCAGCCAAAGTAGCTGCTGAAACTAAAGCAGAATCAGTAATTGTTACTTTGTGATGAGATTCGTAACGATCTCTTAGCCCTTTAAGAATTTCAATAGCATGAGTAACGCTTGGTTCTTGAACTTGAATTGGTTGGAATCTTCTTTCCAGCGCAGCATCTTTTTCCACATATTTTCTGTATTCATCTAAAGTTGTGGCACCAATTGTTTGGAGTTCGCCGCGAGCAAGCATTGGTTTCAAAATTGAAGCAGCATCAATTGCACCTTCAGCAGCACCTGCTCCAACTAGTGTGTGCATTTCATCAATAAACAAAATAATGTCACCACGAGTGCGAATTTCTTTTAATACTTTCTTCAATCTTTCTTCAAAATCTCCACGATATCTAGAACCTGCAACTAGAGAACCTAAATCAAGGGTGTAAAGCTGTTTGTCTTTAAGAGTTTCTGGAACATTTCCTCTAACTATCATTTGGGCAAGACCTTCAACAACTGCAGTTTTACCAACGCCTGGTTCTCCAATTAAAACTGGATTGTTTTTGGTTCTACGAGAAAGTACTTGCATTACTCTTTCAATTTCTTTTTCTCTGCCAATTACTGGATCTAATTTTCCATCACGTGCCGCTTGAGTTAAATTTCTACCAAATTGATCAAGAACTAAAGAAGTAGAAGGAGTGCCTTCATTTGGTGCTCCTGAAGTTAATGGTTCTTTACCTTGGTAACCAGAAAGTAATTGAATTACTTGTTGGCGAACTCTGTTTAAATCAGCTCCAAGTTTTACTAATACTTGGGCAGCAACTCCTTCGCCTTCTCTGATTAAACCTAAAAGAATATGTTCTGTACCAATGTAATTGTGTCCAAGTTGTAATGCTTCTCTTAAAGAAAGTTCAAGAACTTTTTTAGCTCTTGGGGTAAATGGAATATGTCCTGATGGAGCTTGTTGGCCTTGGCCAATTATTTCTTCAACTTGAGATCTAACAGATTCTAAAGAAACTCCAAGGGACTCTAAAGATTTAGCGGCAACGCCTTCACCTTCATGTATTAAACCTAAAAGAATATGTTCTGTGCCAATGTAATTGTGGTTAAGCATGCGTGCTTCTTCTTGGGCAAGAACTACTACACGACGTGCTCGATCAGTAAATCTTTCGAACATTTAACTTAAGCCACCTTAACTCAACTTTTGGGAGAAGTTACTTTCTCCTATATCTATAGTACGTGTCTGTATTTATTTAGCAAATTCAACCTAAATTACAAGGCTTATTCGCCTATACGTTGTAGGTGAAAGTAAGCGTGACTACCAGGTTTAGTGATTTCTTTCTTTTTGCAAAGTTATTGCAAATGTTTAATCATTCTGGTGTTACCCAAAGTATTTGGTTTAACTTTGTCTAAATCCAAAAACTCAGCAACACCAACATCGTAAGATTCCAGTAATTGTTGATAAATTTCTGGTTCAACTGGTGTTCCTTCAATTTCTTGAAATCCATGTTTGGCAAAAAATTTTGTTTCAAAAGTTAAACAAAAAACTCTTTTAACACCTAAATTTTTTGCTTTTTCTAAAAGAGCAGTTAATAATTGCGAACCTAATCCTTGATTTTTAAATTCAGGAAATATTGCTACAGTTCTTACTTCTGCCAAATCTTCCCAGAGAACGTGAACTGCTCCTGCCCCAATTATTGAATTATCTTTTTCAATAACTAAAAAATCTGGAACTGCTTCATACAAAGTTACTGTTGCTTTTGAAAGTAATCTTCTTTCTGGAGCATAAGTATCAACTAATTTTCGAATTGTTGAAACATCACTAGTTTTTGCAGATCTTATTTGAATTTCTGACATTTTATTGAGGTTTAACTAATGGGAAAAGTACTGTTTCTCTAATTCCTCTGCCCGTTAACATCATTAATACTCGATCAATTCCCATTCCTTGACCACCAGCTGGAGGCATGCCATATTCCAAAGCTCTTAAGAAATCATCATCAATTTGCATAGCTTCAACATCTCCACCTGCTGCAAGTTTTGCTTGCGCAACTAAACGATTTCTTTGTTCTATTGGATCATTTAATTCTGTGTAACCAGTACCAATTTCTGCACCAAAAGCAACTAAATCCCAACGCTCAGCCATTCTTGGATCTTTACGATGTTGTCTAGTTAAGGGAGCAACATCGGTTGGAAAGTCGCAATAAAAAGTTGGCAAAGTTGTTTTATCTTCTAATAAGTGCTCATAAAGTTCTAGAACTACTTGTCCTCTAGTCCATTTTGGATCATGAGAAATTTTTAATTTGTCGCAATAATTTCTTAAAGTTTTTTCATCAGTTTCTGAATTTATTTCTTCACTAATTGCTTTACTTAAACCTTCATAAACTCTCACTACTGGCCAATTGCCACTAATATCAAATTCTTTATGATTTCCTTCATCATCCCAATGTCTTGCAATTTCTTTTCCATAAACAGATTTAGCTGCTTCTTGAATTAAATTTTGAGTTAACTCTCTCATTTTGTCGTAATCACTATAAGCTTGATACATTTCCAGCATTGTGAATTCTGGATTATGTGAAGAATCTGCACCTTCATTTCTAAAATTTCTATTAATTTCAAAAACTTGATCAACTCCACCAACAAGTAATCTTTTTAAATAAAGTTCTGGTGCAATTCTTAAAAATAATTCCATGTCATAAGCATTGATATGAGTTTTAAATGGTCTGGCATTTGCACCACCATGTAAAACTTGCAACATTGGAGTTTCAACTTCAACAAAACCTCTTGAAGTTAAACTTTTTCTGATACTTGCTACAACTTCAGATCGAACATGCAACATTTCTCTTGCTTCAGGTCTAACCATTAAATCCACATAACGCATACGAACTCTTTGCTCAGGATCATTCAAACCATGATGTTTATCAGGTAATGGTCTTAATGCTTTTGCAGTTATTAACCATTTATTTGCTTTAACAGATAATTCGCCTCGTTTAGTAGTGACAACTTCACCTGTTAGACCAACAAGATCACCTAAATCAACAAATTCTTTCCATAAATCTAAAGATTCTTCTCCAACAGAATCTGCTGAAATCATTATTTGTAAATCACTTGAACCATCTCTTAAAGTGGCAAAAATTAATTTTCCAGCGATACGATTTAACATCACTCGACCTGCAATAGAAACTATTTTTCCTGTTTTTGATTCAGGAGCTAAGTCTTTAAATTGCTTTCTAACTTGAATTAATGAGTGATCTGGAGCAAAGCCAACAGGGTAAGTATCAATACCAAAAGCATGTAATTTAGATAGTTTTTCTCTACGAATCAGTTCTTGTTCGTTTAAATCTAAATTTATATCTTCACCCATAGAAGTAAAGACTACTTGTTCTTATCGAAAACTAAACGTAAGCCTTCCAGAGTCAAGTCAGATTCATGATGGGTAATTGTTTTTGATTCTTCAACCACAAGTGGTGCTAAACCTCCAGTTGCAACTACGGCAGTTACTGGACCAATTTCTGCAATTATTCTTTCAATAATTCCATCGACTTGGCCAGCAAATCCATAAAGTGCACCAGATTGCAAAGCTTCAACAGTGTTTTTACCAATAACGCTTCGAGGTTTAACAAATTCAACTTTTCTTAATTGTGCAGCTCTATTTGCTAATGCATCTAAAGATATTTCAATGCCAGGGGCAAGTGAGCCACCTAAGAATTCTCCATTTTTACTAACAACATCAAAGTTTGTAGAAGTACCAAAATCCACAACTATTGAAGGTCCTCCATGTCTTGTAAATACTGCTAAAGAATTAGCAATTCGATCAGCTCCTACTTCTTTTGGATTATCAGTATTTATTGGAACTCCTGTTTTTGTTCCTGGTTCAATAATTACTGTTTTAATATCGCTGAAGTAACGTTGCAACATCCAACGCATTTCTCGCAGTACTGCAGGAACTGTTGAGCATAATGAAATTCCCGTAATTTTAGGTTGATTTTGCAATAAACCTTCATAGGTAAGAATTAATTCGTCAGCAGTTGATTGAGAATCTGTTTTGATTCTCCAATGATTAATAAGTTTTTCTTTGTCATATAAACCAATGACTGTGTTGGTATTTCCAATATCGATTGCTAAAAGCATTTATTTCTCCTCGCAACTCCAAATTAGTTAGTTAATTAACTAACAGTTCTCAGGTCACCACCTATATCTAACACTGGAGCTGAATGGGTCAATGCACCTATGGCTAAGTAATCCACACCAGTTTGAGCAATCTTGAGTGCATTTTCAAAGATAATCCCACCACTTGCTTCTAATTTTGCTTTTTTACTATTCAAACTCACTGCTTTGTCTAAATCTTCTATAGAGAAATTATCTAAAAGAATTAGTTTAATATCGGTCTTCAATACATCTTGTAATTGTTCTAAATTATCTACTTCAATTTCTAATTCAAGATTTGGAAATTTATCTTTTACTTTTTCTATAGCTTTTTGAATTGAGCCTGCGGCAAAAATGTGATTATCTTTAATTAAGGCTTGATCATTTAAACTCATACGATGATTTTTTCCACCGCCACATCTCACAGCGTATTTTTCTAAAATTCTTAATCCAGGAGTTGTTTTTCTGGTGTCTCTAATTGTGGCACTTGTTGAAGAAATTTCTTTTACCCATTTATTTGTTAAAGTCGCAATGCCACTTAAATGAGATAAAAAATTAAGTGCTGTTCTTTCAGCAGTTAATAAATCTATAGTCCTACCTTTTGCAGTTAATAAACATTGTTTTTCTTCAACTTTACTTCCGTCTTTGACTTTTTGATCAATATCTATTTTGCTATTAATTGAAAGAAAAACTAAAGATGCAATATCTATTCCAGAGATTACTCCCTTTTTTCGTGCAACTAAATCCATTTCAGAAATTTGAGTTTCTGGAATAGTTGAAAGCGAAGTAACATCAGTTCCACCCATTAGATCTTCTGAAATTGCTAATTCAACAAGTGCTAAAACTAACTCAGGATTTAAATTATTTTTTCGTAAATTTTCAAAAATCTGCTCTTTAGTGGTCATTTAATCCTACTTTTTAATAATCGCAGTTTCTGAAAGTTCTAATTTACCTTCCACAATTCTTCCATTAATTCTTACAAGCCAGCGTTCGTCATTTCGTTGAGGAAAATCTGATCTCCAGTGAGAACCCCTACTTTCTTCTCGGCGTAATGCTGCTTGAGCAATCATCGTAGAAACTGTTAACAAATTTGAGGCTTCCCAACTTTGGGTAGAAGATGCATGGGTTGTTTTGTTTGAAATTTGCGCTAATTTTTCTAAAGTATTTTTAAGTCCAGTTTCATTTCTGACTGCTCCTGCACCTTTTGTGGTGGTTGCGGTGATTTCTTTTCTAACAGTTCCATCAATTAACTTAGTCGGGGTATTACTAATTACAGGTTCGGTTTGTTTATCTAGGTTTTCTAAATTTTTTTCTAATCTATTGGCCACTACTAGACCTTCAAGCAAACTATTTGAAGCTAATCTATTTGCGCCATGCACACCTGTATTTGCACACTCTCCAACAGCAAATAAACCCTTTATGTCTGTTGTTGCATCCATATTTGAAACAATTCCACCACTTGCATAATGCGCAGCTGGTACAACAGGAATCATTTCTGTTAGTGGATCTATGCCATTTTTTCTACAGCTTGCCAAAATATTAGGAAATCTTTGTAACCATATATCTTTACCTAATTTGGTTCCATCTAAAAATACGTAAGGTTTTTCACTTTTAATTATTTCTTCATGAACTGCATGTGCTACAACATCTCTGGGTGCCAAATCTTTCATGGGATGAACATTTTGCATAAATGCAACTCCATTTGCATTTCTCAAAATTGCACCTTCACCTCTTACTGCTTCACTAATTAATGGTTGAGAACCTCGACTATTTTGGCTGACCCATAAAACTGTGGGATGAAATTGCACAAACTCTAAATCAGCCACTCTTGCTCCAGCTCTTAAAGCTAAAGCAACTCCATCACCTGTTGCTACTAGTGGATTTGTAGTTTGCTCAAAAACTGCGCCAATTCCACCTGTTGCTAAAACTACAGCTCTTGCAAGTGCTGCACCAACTCCATCAATTTTTCCTTTGCCCATAACATGCAAAGTAACTCCACAAACTTTTTCAGATTTATCTTTCAACAAATCAAGAACTAAAGCATGCTCAAAAATTCTTACCATCGGATCTGCTAAAACTTTTGCAACTAAAGCTCTAGAAATTTCAGCACCAGTTGCATCACCACCTGCATGTGCAATTCGATCTCTTCTATGGCCACCTTCTCTAGTTAATGCAACATTTCCTGCAGGATCTAGATCAAAAGTGGCTCCTAAATTAATTAATTTTTTAACAGCAGCCGGTCCTTCTTGAACTAATGTTTTAACAGAATTTTCATCGCATAAACCAGCGCCTGCTTCAAGTGTGTCTTGAAAATGTTGTTCTGGGGAATCTTCTGGTCCAAGTGCTGCTGCGATTCCTCCTTGAGCCCACGCAGTTGATCCTGTTGATAAAACATCTTTAGTTAAAAGCAAAACACTTAAATTTTTTCTTCTAGCAGTTAAAGCAGCAGTTAATCCAGCAATTCCTGAACCAATCACTATTACATCTGCATTAATAGTCCAGCCCGGCTCGCTTGCGTGCAATTTTTGAACTAAATCAATATTCATAAATTTGCCTTAAACATAATTGGCATATTGTCAATTAATCTTGTATTTCCTAATTTTGCTGCAATTAGAATTCTCCCTAATTCATTATTTTTTAATTCATGTAATTCATTATTAACAATTTCTATATAATCTAATTCAATTAAATCTGATTTTTTTAAATATTCTTTGACTTCATTTTTAACTTCAACCTGAGAAGCTCCTTTACTTGCTGATAAAGTTGCATTTCTCAAAGCTTCAGGAATTAGATGCGCAACATTTCTTTGATCTGAAGATAAATAAATATTTCGACTTGACATTGCTAAACCATCTTTTTCTCTCACTGTTGCTACAGATAATATTTCTACAACTGGACTTCTTTTTTGCGCCAAATCTTTAATAAAAACAAGTTGCTGAAAATCTTTTTCACCAAATACAGCAAATTTTGGTTGAACGATGTCAAATAATCTAGTTACAACTTCGACAACTGCAGCAAAATGTCCAGGTCGAGAAGCTCCTTCCAAAATTTCAAATCTTTCATCTTCTGCTTGAGCCAATGGCCATTGACCTGGGTAAACATCTTGTGCACTCGGCGCCCACAAAATATGTGCTCCTGCGGCATGAGCCACTTTTAAATCTTTTTCTAAATCCCTTGGATATTTTTCAAAATCTTCATTTTTCCCAAATTGCTTTGGATTAACAAAATCACTTACTACTACACAACCGTTATTTCCAACTTTTTCTTTAGCAACTTTTATTAAAGCCGCATGACCCTCATGCAAAGCACCCATTGTTGGTACTAAGCAAATATTGTTTGCTAAACCAGTCATCGCACTTCTTAGTTCAGCATTACTCTTTACTAATTGAGTCATGGTTGAACTCTAATAATTAAGCAAATGAAGTACCTTCTCCTGGTTCATCATCTGATTCTTTTATGCGACAAATTTTCTCTAGCCAGAGTGAAAGTCCTATCAAAACTAAAGAAGTAATAACAATAACTATGGCTTTAAAAATTCTGTTTTGAATAGGAGCTAGCTCTATTTTTGGTAAAAAATTTATTAATAAGCCTGCGTAAAATCCAAAAATTAAAGTACCAGCTCTAGATCCAGCAAATGCAAGAGCAACTGTTCTTGCTGAAACTAATGGATGTGGAGGAGTTTTTCTTTTTAAAAAATCTTTATTTTTTTGATTCGCACTATTTATTCTGTTTCTAAAAATTAAAATCCAATAAAGTAATGCCGCATTTAGAATAATTAAAGCAATTGCGGTATTTAAACTTACGGGAATATAGGTGCCACTTATATTTTCATAGATACTTGGAATAAAAAATCCAAAAATAAGTGACAATAGAAAAAATCCAGTTAAATTTTTTAAACTTGTTGGTTTCATGCAACAACTAATCTACTTGGATAAATTTCTATTCCACGGCAATCTAATTTCTCCATGATTTCACTGACTTTTCCTTTGCCAATAATTTCAGCATTTTCGTCAATCTCATTCCATGGTTTTAAAACAAAACATCTTTCAAATGCTCTTGGATGAGGAAGAGTTAGTTTTTCTGTATTGACTATAGATTTTTCAAAGTCAATTAAATCTAAATCGATTGTTCTTGGACCCCATTTTATTGATCTTTGTCGACCTAGGTTTAATTCAATTAATAGTAATTTTAGAAGTAATTCTTCAGCACTAAATTCAGTTTCAAGAATCAAAACCGCATTAAGAAAATCCTCCTGCTGTTCAAAACCAACTGGTTTAGTTTTATATACACTTGAACAAATTAAGATTTCAGAACTGCTCAAATCTTTGATTTCATTTACTGCCGTTTGTAAATAAGAAAACTTATCACCAATATTTGAACCTAAAGAAATTACTGCTCTCATTTACTTCTTTCAACAACTACTGAAATATCTTTAAAACTAATATCTACCGGAGCATGTGGTTTATGAAGTGTCACTTTTATCCAATTAATTTTAAAATTATTTAACAATTCATTTGCTATTTGATTAGCTACTGTTTCGATTAAATTTTTAGAACCTGTTTCAACTATTGATTTGACTTGTGAAATTACTGCTCCATAATCTATTGCTAATTCGATTGCATCTTTTTCAATTGTCTCTTTTGTTTCATATTTATATTCGATGTCAACAAGAAATTCTTGACCAGAATTTTTTTCATTTTCAAAAACTCCGTGGTAACCAAAAGTCTTTATCCCAGTTATTTTTATTGTGTCTTGTGCCATGTTTTCCTAAAGTTGATTCACTAATTTAACTGCAATAGAACTTGACTTAGCATCATGCACCCTAACTGCCCATGCATTATTCAAAGCTGAATATGTAGTTATTACCGATGTTGCTAAATCTCTGCCTTCAAGATTTGATGAATCACTGTTTACAGAAAATGGAGCAAGAAATCTTTTTCGAGAGGCTCCAATATAGATAGGAAAACCTAATCCATTAAATTTTTTGATGTCTTTTAAAATTTGCCAATTATGATCTGGATTTTTGGCAAATCCAAGACCTGGGTCTAAAACAATTTTGTCTTTTTTCACACCTTTATTTACAGCATTATCGATTTGTATCTTTAGTTCATTTATTACTTCTTGCGTTACATTGTCATATTTTGCTAAATCATCCATATTTTTTGAATGCCCCCTCCAGTGCATCAAAACATAGGGCACATCTAGTTCTGCCACCGTTTCAAACATTTTTTCATCAGCTAAACCACCACTTACATCATTAATGATTATTGCTCCTGCCTTAATTGCTTCTTTTGCAACTTCATGTTTCATGGTGTCAATACTTATAAATATTTTTTCTTTTTTTAGCTCTGCAATTACAGGAATTACTCTCTGAATTTCTTCATCAATACTTATTTGCTCAGCACCTGGTCTAGTTGACTCACCACCTATATCGATTAAGTCTGCGCCATCAGAAATTAATTTTTTTGCTTGTTCAATAGCAGTTTTTTTATTTAAAAATTTTCCACCATCAGAGAATGAATCTGGAGTTACATTTAAAACACCAACGACTAAACACCTATCTAAATTACTTAATTCATTGGGTAAACCGCTTGGTTTTAAGCGAGAATTTTCAATCATGCTTTGTGAGTTATCAAAGTTAAGGCTTCATGTCTTAACGCTGGCTCTTCCAAAGTTCCTCTCACCACAGAAGTTGTTGTCATAGATTCTGGTTTATTAACTCCACGCATACTCATACAGAAATGTTCACATTCAATTACCACGATTACTCCCTGTGGTTTCAAAATTCTCATTAAAGCATCTGCAACCTGAGAAGTTAATCTTTCTTGCACTTGTGGTCTCTTTGCATAAACATCAATTAATCGAGCAAGTTTTGATAGTCCTGTAATTTTTCCGTTGTTATTTGGGATATATCCAACACTTGCTTTCCCAACAAAAGGAAGTAGATGATGCTCACAAATTGAAAAAATATTTATATTTTTTACTATTACTAATTCATTATGGTTTAAATCAAAAGTAGTAGCTAAAACATCCTCTGGTCTTTCATATAGACCAGAAAAAAGTTGCTTATAAGCTTTTGCCACTCTTTTAGGGGTATCAAGTAGTCCATCTCTATCTGGATCTTCGCCAATTCCGATAATGATTTCTCTTACAGCATTTTCAATTCTTTTTTCATCAAAACGAGGTCTTTGTGAAGGATCAACATCTGCCAAAGGATCAGCTGTGGGACTTATGCGAGTCTTTTCTTGCATAAAAATCTATTTCTTATTTTTATCTGTTTGACTTGCTACTGCACCACTATTGTTTGAATTTTCTTTTGAATGATTTAAAGAAGCTGGAGTTTCATCGTCTTTAACTAGACGAATAGGTGCTTTAACAGGACCTTTCTTTGAAGGTTTTCTTTTACTTGAACCAGTCCATGCAGGTCTTGCTGGACGTTTTTTTAATTTAGAAAATATTTTTGCAACTTCTTCTTTATCTAAAGTTTCTTTTTCAAGTAGCTCTACTACTAATTTATCTAAAATTGCACGATTATTATCCAAAATTGCATAAGCCTCATGGTGAGCATTATCAATTAATTTTCTAACTTCTTCATCAATTGCAGAAGCAACATCTTCTGAATAATCTCTTTGATGATTCAAATCTCGGCCAAGGAAAACATCTCTGCCTTCTGTGCCGTATTTAATTGCACCTAATCTTTCAGTCATTCCATATTGAGTAACCATTGCTTTTGCAACTGAAGTTGCTTTTTCAATGTCATTTGATGCACCAGTTGTTGGGTCATGAAAGACCATTTCTTCAGCTGCTCTTCCACCTAACATGTATGCGAGTTGATCAAGCATTTGATTTCTGGTTGTGGAATAGGTGTCTTGTTCAGGTAAAACCATGGTGTAACCAAGTGCTCTTCCTCTTGGCAAAATTGTAATTTTGTGAACTGGATCTGTATTAGGAAGTGCAGCAGCAACTAAAGCATGGCCACCTTCGTGATAAGCAGTAATTAATCTTTCTTTGTCACTCATCAATCGAGTTCTTTTTTGTGGTCCAGCAATTACCCGATCAATTGCTTCATCAAGAATTAGTGAATCAATAAATTTCTTTCCACTTCTTGCAGTTAATAATGCTGCTTCATTCAAAACGTTTGCTAAATCTGCACCAGTAAATCCTGGAGTTCTTTTTGCTACTTCATTTAATTTCACATCTTCTGAAATTGGTTTACCTTTAGCGTGAACATGTAAAATTCTTTCTCTGCCTTTTAAATCAGGTCTTTCTACAGCAACTTGGCGATCAAATCTTCCTGGTCTTAACAAAGCTGGATCTAAAACATCTGGTCTATTAGTTGCAGCGATAAGAATTACTCCAGTGTTGACATCAAAGCCATCCATCTCTACAAGTAATTGATTTAGTGTTTGCTCTCTTTCATCATGTCCGCCACCAAGACCTGCGCCTCGTTGTCTTCCAACTGCATCAATTTCATCTACGAAAATAATTGCTGGAGCTGCTTGTTTTGCTTGTTCAAATAAATCTCTAACTCTACTTGCACCAACACCAACAAACATTTCCACAAAATCAGAACCTGAAATTGAAAAGAATGGAACACCAGCTTCGCCAGCAACTGCTCTTGCCAAAAGTGTCTTACCTGTTCCTGGAGGACCATAAAGTAATACACCTTTTGGAATTTTTGCACCGACTGCTTGAAATTTTGAAGGTTCACTTAAGAATTCTTTTATTTCTTGTAATTCTTCAACTGCTTCATCAGCTCCTGCAACATCTGCAAAAGTTGTTTTTGGCATATCTTTATTTATTGCTCTTGCTTTTGCTTTACCAAAATTAAGTACTCTGTTACCACCTTGCATTTGTCCCATGAAGAAAAATAGTAAAAATATAACTAAGGCAATTGGTAATAATGTAAATAGTAAATTAACTAAAAAGTTTTCTTTTGGAACAACTGTGTCATATCCATCTTCGGCAATTAGTCCACGTTCTACTTTTGCTTGTAGTAATTCTTGAAGAGCAACACCTTGTCCTGTAATAAAATCTGCTTTTGCTTTTTTGTCATCTTTAAATGTCAATTCAATTCTTTGATCTCTATCGATTAATTTCACACTTTTAACTTGGTCTTTTTGAATAGCTAAAACTGCCTGAGAAGTTGTAATAGTTTCTGGTGCAGTTGAAGATGAAATTACATTGCTACCTAATAAAACTAAGGTGATTGCAACTGTTATCCAGAAAAACGGACCACGAAAAAACTTATTTGCCTTCATTCAAAGAAAGGGTTAAACCCAAACCTCCGTTTGTCTTCTACTCCAAGTGTTTGGCAAAAATTGCCTCACCTTCGATGTTACGCGTTAGGACTTTTGGGAGTAGACGTCTGGGTGCAAAGTAGCGATGGATCTTAAATTTCTATACTTTTGTGCGTAATCCAAGCCATATCCAATAACAAATTCATTTGGAATGTCAAAACCTACATAATCAGCTTTCACATCCATTTGCAAAGAGTCTGGTTTTCTTAAAAGTGTAAAAATTTTCACACTCTTTGGATTTCTAGAGAGTAAATTATTTTTCAACCAATGCAAAGTTAAACCGGTATCCAAAATATCTTCAACTATTAATACATTTCTTCCTTCAATATCTGTGTCTAAATCTTTCAAAATTCTTACAACACCTGATGAAGTTGTTCCATGGCCGTATGAAGATGCTGCCATCCAATCCATTTGAATATTTTTAGTTAAATGTCTTGCTAAATCGGCCATAACCATTATTGCGCCATTCAAAACACCAATTAAAAGTAAATCTTGTCCGTCATAGTCCTTATCAATTTGTTTTGCAATTTCGGCAATTCTTTCGTCAAGTTGTTTTTCACTTAGAACTTCTCTGACAATTTGATTTTTAATATCTTCGCTTTTCATTATTTCCTTAGGAACTAGTTTTTCGGGATGAAATAAATCTTATTGTTTGATCAACTCTGCTTGCCTGAATGAAACCAGGTAAATCGACGTTACCTTGGCCACGCCAATTTGTAACAAGAGCATCAATAGCCTCAATATGTTCAAATGAAAAAGGCCCTGGAGTAACACCTGAATCTAAAGCTGCAATTTTGATAACCCTTTTTCTAATTGCTGCTGCTAATTTCTCTAAATCTTGAACTTTTAATTCCTTATTTAATTTTTCATAACTTTCAAGAGCAATTGACTCAAGTGCTTCATTGTCTTCTTTTAATAACTCCGATGTTCTATCAAGGGAGTCAATAGCAGAATCTCCTAGCACCTCAATTAATTTTGGCATTAATTCATGTCTTACTTTGGCTCTTAAAAATTTGTAGTTAGTGTTTGCAGGATCTTGCCAATAACTAATATTTTCTTTTTCTAAAGCATCAACTAAAACTTGTTTTCTAATATGTAAAAAAGGTCTTAAATACTTTCCAGAAACTTCTTTCATTGCAGATAAAGATTTTGCACCACTTCCACGAGTCAATCTCATTAACATAGTTTCAGCTTGATCATCTTGAGTGTGAGCAAGTAAAACTGCTTTTGCATTAAATTCATTTACTAATTCCTCAAATGCTTCATATCGTGATTTTCTTGCAGCCGCTTCTAAACCATCGTTGTCATCTTTGACTTGAATTTGTTTGATAACAACTTTTTCAATTCCAAAATCTTCACATTTTTTCTTAGCTTCTTGAGCAACTTGTGATGATTCTTTAATTAGCTGATGATCAATAATCACAGCAATTAGATTTAAACCAATTCTTTTAGTGACAACTTGATTAGTCCATGCAAGAGCTAATGAATCTGCTCCACCAGAACAAGCCACCAAAATATTGTCAGCTGGTTCAAAGTCTTTTAACAAATTATTTACAGCATTTTGTAAATTAATTGGTGGGTTATTCATTTACTACAGCACATTCACATCTTGCAATTTCATTCAACAGATTGTCTAATTCTTCTCTAACCATATTTGGTTTTTCAACTCTATTAACCAAAATTGCAAAAGATAAAAATGAATTATCTTTAGTGGTTATTGTTCCAGCTAAAGTAATAACTTGATTTAGTGTTCCAGTTTTTGCCCTAACTACCCCTCGACCAGGTGATTTTTCTTCATTAAATCTTTTCTCCATCGTGCCAAGTCCATGACCTGTTGGAAGTCCCGTAAAAACTGGCCAAGTATCAACTGGAATTGAAAAAGATGGAATCGTTAAAAATTTTGTTGGATCGCCTTTATTTTCAATAATTAAATCAGGTTTTAACACAGATTTATAAATTAAATTTGTAAAATCCGATGGTGAAATCTTGTTTGAACGACTTAAACCACTGGTATCAGATAAGGCATTATCAACGCTAGAAATTCCTAATTTTTCAACATCTTTTAACACTAATTCTGTTGCCGCATTTGTTGAAGGATCTTTAGTTGCAATATCTGATGCAACTCTAGCTAAAATTTCTGAATCCTGATTATTAGAAATAATTAACATATCTTCAATAATTTGTGCAACAGATTTTGAATATTCGGTTGCAACATCAAAAGCATCAGATGGAGCTTTTTTTCTGTAAACTAAACCGTTTACTTTGATGTCGTTTTTAATTAAATAAACTGCAAAAGTTTGACCTGTCGTAATAGAGGGATCTTCTGGAGCCTGGCTTGGCGCAAGAGGATCATCTAAATTTAAAGCTGAAATTAAATGCACTTCACTACTTCTAAAGTAATTATCAAGCCAATCAACTGGTCTTTGCAGAGGACCAAGGGAGGAATCATCAACAAATAAATTAACTTCAAAAACATTAAACTTTTTTAAATTTTCAGCAGTTTGTTTTGCCAAATCTTCAAGATCTGCTTTTCTAGGATTACTTTCGGTTCCTAGTTGTGGATCTCCCCCACCTACTAGATAAACATTGTTATCTAAAAATTTAACTTTAGTAACAAATTTAGCATCTAAATCTAAAGTTAAAGAATTACTTGCAGCTGTATAAATTTTTGTTAATGATGCAGGCATCATCGAATCATCAGCATTACTTTCAAATACAACTGAACCATCAGTTAAATTCCTAATTGAAATTCCATATCCAGTTGAATACAAAGGATTACTTAATTGTTTGGTTACAATATTTTCAATTAAAGTGCTATCTGCAGATTTATAAATTAAAGGCTCTAAAACCACTGATGCTAGTTCATTTTTTTCTTCAGCATTTGCACTTGATTGATTCAGAAGTATTGGCAAAAGAAGTAAATTAACTGCTATTAATTTGCTCAACTTCATATTGTAATAATAATTCAACTAAGTTTTTAGCGTGTTCTTGAAGCGCATGTTACGTGCTTAAAGGATGATTGACTAGGATTATGGGGTCGAGTAATACACCAATTAGAGAGATTAATTATTTAAATGAATGAAAATACAGAAACTACTTATTTAAACCATAAAGAAATCGTGCCAATTCTAGTTGGCTTAATGTCAGGATTATTTTTAGCGGCTCTAGATCAGACAATTGTTGCAACTGCAATTAAAACAATTGGTGATGATTTGAATGGATTGTCTTTACAAGCATGGGCAACTACTGCTTACCTAATTACTTCAACAATTACTACTCCACTTTATGGAAAATTAAGTGACATATTTGGCAGAAAACCACTTTTCATTTGGGCCATCTCTATTTTTATTATTGGTTCAGCCTTAAGTGCATTTGCAACTTCTATGTATAACTTGGCAATTTATAGAGCAATTCAAGGTTTAGGTGCAGGTGGTTTGTTTACACTTGCCCTTGCAATTATTGGCGATATTGTTCCGCCAAGAGAGCGTTCAAAATATCAGGGTTATTTCATTGCTGTGTTTGGTTCATCAAGTGTTTTAGGTCCAGTTATTGGTGGATTTTTTGCAGGACAAAACTCAATAATTGGAATTACAGGTTGGCGTTGGGTATTTTTAGTGAATGTTCCAATTGGTTTGATTGCTTTATTTATTGTCGGAAGAACATTACATATTCCAAATTTTCAAAAAGTTAATCATTCACTTGATTGGTTAGGTGCAATTTCATTAACCGTTGGTTTAATCCCACTTTTGCTAGTAGCACAAGAAGGAAGAATTTGGGGTTGGACAAGCGTTGAATCAATTACTTGCTACACAATAGGAATTATCAGTTTAATTTTATTTTTAATATTTGAAAACAAAATGAAAGATGAAGCAATTTTGCCTTTAAGACTTTTCAAAGATAAAACTTTCTCATTTGTTTCCATCGTAGGTTTAATTACTGGTGCTGGAATGTTTGGTGGCCTTGCGATGCTTCCACTTTATTTACAAATTGTGGGTGGCTCTTCTCCAACAAAAGCTGGACTTGAATTACTTCCTTTAACGCTAGGAATCATGACTGGTTCAATTATTTCTGGAAGAGTCATTTCTAAAACAGGAAAATATAAAATTTTTCCAGTAATTGGCACAATTATTTTAACTATTACTCTTTTCTTAATGACAACTTTTAATGCCGACACTAAATATTGGTGGATAGCAATTTTGTCGTATTTATTTGGGGTAGGTCTTGGGCATGTTTTGCAACCAACAGTAATTGCAGTTCAAAATGCTGTGGCTAAAAAAGATTTAGGTGTAGCAACATCTTCTGTAACTTTATTTAGACAAATGGGTGCAACTGTTG
>JACCDO011597922.1_pt1 | contig 18380 bp, 7 predicted proteins | sample 7446101 | NCBI WGS metagenome assembly JACCDO01 (sample SAMN15323440, study PRJNA562643) | freshwater metagenome | isolation source: river surface water | place: USA:Blue River Watershed | collected 2017-08-16 | reverse complement strand
CAACTAGTGCGCCAACAGAAACTCCAACCACTATGCCGCCAACAGAAGCTCCAACCACTATGACGCCAACAGAAACTCCAAGCACTATGACGCCAACAGAAACTCCAACAATGACTCCAACTACCATGATACCAACAAATTCACCTACAGAAGTTCCAACAAATTCGCCGACAGTAATACCAACAAATACACCAACAAATTCGCCGACAGTAATACCAACAAATTCGCCGACAGTAACACCAACAGTAACACCAACATATACACCAACATATACACCAACATATATACCAACATATACACCAACAAAAGCACCGACTACTGCCATTCCTCTTTCAGAGTATTATACCTTAGAGGCATTTTATGATGCTACGTTAGGTGAAACTTGGACGTATAAGAAAACAACTCCAATAAAATGGGACTTCAGTGATCCTTCTTCGGCTGATCCTTGCTCTTGGGAAGGTGTGTATTGCACATGCAACCCTACATGCAACGTCAACAAGCTATCTTTAGTCAACTATAACCTAACTGGTTATATTCCCGACCTTCAAAACCTAACATATTTGGCAAGAATTTATATGGCAAACAATGCCCTATATGGGACACTTGACGGCTTCAGTAAATTGCCTTTGTTGTATTTGAGTTTGAATCGCAACTATTTTGAAGGGTCGTTGGATCCTCTGAGCAATCTAACAAGTCTCTACTACTTAGGCTTGATAGACAACTTTCTTGAAGGTGATGTGAAAGCTCTTCGCAGCTTGGTATCACTTGAATTCGTGTACTTGTATACCAACCTTCTAAGCGGCGATTTAAATGGTATCAGCGGCCTGCGGTCCATCCAGTACATGTCACTCTCCGACAATTATTACATATACGGCAACCTCTCAGAAGTTCGGAATTTAACAACTTTAAAATCAATAGAAATTTCCAACAGTCATATGACCGGCGATTTGTCGCATTTCACCGAACTCACGGCATTGCGCAGTATTGAGCTGTCTGGTAACTACCTCATTGGACCCATTGAATACGTTGGCAAGCTAACGGCGTTGACGAAGCTCGATCTCGGCTTCAACTACCTAACAGGTTACCTAGTGGATCTCAATGGGTTAACTAATCTGGCTGCGTTGCTGCTGCACCAAAATCTCGATATAGTTGGAACTTTCTCGGATATAAGCACGCTGTCCAAGGTCAAGTGTCTCATCTTGTACGGCAACTATATAACCGGGGAAACAAGTGATATAGCGATCTTCCCTGCCCTGAAATACCTCGATTTCTACGCGCTTTCTGTGCATGGAAGCCTGTACGACATACGCAACATGGTGTCGTTGGTATACTGCGACCTGTCTTCAAACTACATAACGGGCAGCTTGGAGGATATCAGCAACCTCAGGAATATGACCAAGTTGTACTTATCCGACAACTTTATCGAGGGAAATATCGATGAAGTCAACGGGATGAGCAAGTTGAATAACCTTGATTTGAGCTACAACACGCACATCACCGGGTCCTTGGACAGCTTCCAGCCGTCAAAAGACATGGAGGTACTCGTGTTACAGCACAACTCCTTAACTGGTGACGTTCCCAGCAGCATCTACGACCTGCAGAAGCTGCGAGTGCTGAACTTAGCCCGAAACTGCTTGAGTGCATCATTGACAGATGTCTGTAACGCTAAATCGCTCGAGTACCTCATTCTGGATGGCTTGCATACGCAAAATGGCTGCAGGAAGGTAATACCCGTGAAATTCTATGACACCATTTACTCGACTACTGCGTCTGTAACCAACGTGCCTACTTGCTTGTACAACATGCCGAACTTGATATCCCTTCACTTGGCTAGTAACGGGATCACTGGATCGCTTCCTTCCGACGCAGTGTTAGGGGTGAACTTTACTGAGTTCGTAATGAGTAACAATCGCATGAGATCTGTTATCCCTGATGTTTTTCAATCGCACTACTGGGTGACGTTGGACCTGAGCTATAACAAGTTTACCGGCACACTACATGACTCTCTAACGGTCAAAGAATCCGTTACCTTGGAAGTGAATCGGCTGAGCGGCGATATACCTACGTCGCTGTACAACACCACAAATGTGAACATATTAACGGATAACTTGTTTGAGTGCTCCGACGAGGTGCTTACGCGTCTCCACGATGAGGTAGGCGATGCGTATGTATGCGAAAGCAGCTCGTTCAATGCAATCAGTCTCGTTTGGGTAGAGCTAGTAGGGACTGTAGTGTTGCTACTGCTGGTGTCCAAGATGACTGTCGTCGAAGACCCGGAGAATTACTGCGTTGTCAGGTATGCCTATGCAGTCATTGGGTACGTGAAGCGCAAGGTGGCGCATGTGCAGAGGATGTACAATGTTAGAGATATCATCGTACTGTCGAAGACGTCGGTATCCACCGAAAATATCGACAAGTTTGTTGAGGTGACGCGGAATATCCGCTTGCTCTGTGCCGTCATAGTGGGGGTGTACCTGTTTATCTTCATGCCGTTATACTCGGCATTTTCAGTGTACTTCGGCACCTATGACTACCAGTATGCTTGGACCGTGAGCGCCGCCTTCATGTCGGGTGCCCCAGTAGGGGTCACACTCTACGTGTTGTATGTATTGGCTCTCTTCGCCCTGTTCTATGTCATCAGATATCCCGCCGCCGATGCGATGGTGCACAACCCCAAGCTGCCTACGTCACCGAAGTACTACCTGGTGTTCGGGGTGATATTTGTCATCAATCTAGCGGTTGTATTGCCGTTGAACGGCGCCTATGTGTACGTATTGCTCAACTACGACCAGACGATAGTATCCGTTGTGGGCGTGGTAAGTAGTTTCTTCAAAGTGATCTGGACTAGCTATATCCTGATTGGCATAGTCCGCTTTGCCGAAGACAGGATATTAGAGTCCAAATCCCACGACTTGAACGAGTTGGCCATCCTGTTCATCATCAACATCATCTTCGTGCCGTGCCTCGCCACCTCCCTCGTCGACCCAAACTGCTTCTACGACGCTATTTATGCACCAGAAATCTCCGTTTCCGCCCTAAATTACTACGCGGATGTGTATTTCCGAGGCAATAACCCCACGATTGTTTACTATTCCGAGTATTACATCTCTGAACCGCTGCAGCTGTCGTGGTCCTACAGCTACCAGTGCACGTCCTTCATCTTGACTTCGTTTGCAACGATATTCTTGTACTCGTCCCTCTACTGCACCATATTGCCGCCTATTCTGCACCATATCAAGAACAAAAGCATCACTTATGTGCGGTCGTATCCCGATAGTTGTATGAGTAAGTTACTCAATTCATTAACGGTTTTTGTGACTAGCTACACCGGTCACGTGTTCAATGTAACGCGGATCAATGAGGCACTTATTCAGAGGTTTATCTTGCAGCTAGTCGGGAGCTTTGCCGTTCTCTTCTCCTTCGGAGTCATGGTCCCGCTGCTAGGTTTGGTTATATTCATGGCGATCGTTGGGCAGACCTGGTACATGCAGTACGTCATCGGGAGGTATATCAATGCGATATTAAAGAAGACTACATTGAGCCATCAAGAGAAGGAGACGTTGATCGCGGAAGTCGACAGTGAGCTCAAGGACGTGGGAGTGGTGTTGATGCGCTCATCATGGCAGATCCTGCTCTTTGTTGGGGTGTTCTACGGTTGCTTCGTCTTTGATATCATCGGCGATGTGGAGGGTAATCGCGCCGCTAATTGGGCGCCAATTTCCTTGTTTATCATCTCTATCGCGCTGTATGTCAGTCCGCTTTACTTCAAATCTTATATTTTCCTCACGAAGCAACTCGCACGCGGTGGACACAGCAACCAAAGAGAGGATAGAGCATCCGAAAAGTTGGAGTTGTATAACTTCATTACCGAGCCAAGCAGCGACCAGTCCATCCGCATCTCCATGTCAGGCGCTGCCACCAAGATTATCACCGTATTGAATCCAATGAACTCGAATTTCACTGAGTCTAAAGAAAACAGTGAACCACCTAGTGACGACGCAAGTCAGGGGTCGGCAACGACGCCTCCGCTTCCTGTTTTGATATAGCGGCGCGGCGCCTATGTACTATCCGTACTGTATCCATACTGTATCCATGTCTAACTCTTTGTATACTATATAAATAATAGAGAAACAGTGTTTTTGATTCGGTTTTGAAGCCGGTCCTGCAGGTACCGGCGATGAGAAGGTCTCACTCTCAATGACCGTCTCAAAGAAGAAGAATTCTTTTCTGACTGGAAGTTGTCACCACGGTATGTATGTATGATGTCCTCTTACAAGGAGTTGACGGACTGTCTTTACTATCCTAATTGCACGAATTCCTTTTGTAAATATCGCCATATTCAGCGTACGAGAGAGATTTTCAGCGTTGATTGCGAGAAATGGTTATTGTATCAGTGTTTTGACAAGAATTGTTTATATCTTCACCGCAGAGCTGTGGCTGCTGAAGACTCTGGTGTTGTTCTTTGTAAGTACAACAGTGTCGGTTGCAAAAGAGATGATTGTCCATATTTGCATGTGCGTTCAAAGTCATCAGAGTCACCGCGTGATGCAGTGTCACCGCGTGATTCATCACAGAAATCCGAATCGCCACGTGATTCGTCGCAGAATGAAGTCACACAAGAAAGTGCAGATGACAAAAAGAGAAAAGCTTCGGCAATATTAAATAAATACGCATATAAGCAAAAGAAAAATGAAACTACTGTAGTAAATGAGAACAGCAAAGGAGAAGTGGTCACTGATGGCGCACTTAGCTCTCCTCGTACCTTCGGTGGCGATGGCGCTCACAAGAAGAAGGTAATTTCAAATGAATCAGACCTTTTCGGGGACAAAGAGGGGTCGAGCAGCGACTGAGAGAGAAGTCTTGTACAATTATATTCATTTTGTATCAATGTTGACATGTTATAACAATTTTACACTCTTATTTTTGTCTCCGAACGCTCTCCTTGGACGGGCGCGGAGCTCTGGGTGGTTGCACTCTGCTGTCGTCGGTGACGCTGTCCAATATCGTCTTCATCTGCGTCTCCACCACACTCACGGTGCTGTCAATGTCACTATTCAACCTCGCAAACGCAGTAATTATCTCATTTTCAAAGTTTGTTTTCTCATTTTGGTCCTGCAATAAGAAGTTCATCTGCGCCTCCGACTCGCGCTGCATGAAGTCGGCCACGATAACTCGACTTTGTCCGTTAACATTGTAAGGTCTCTTGGGGTGCGACATGTACTGCGACTTCCTGGGTGTGTAAGAGCTTACAATACCGAATCTCTTCGCTTGGTATTGCTGCAGCACTCCCGCGATGGTCCCGGTACCGATAGAGTCGATGGGATCACTGGCGCCATCACCTTGAATACCTGTGTTGGTGCTCAGTACATGCTCCATCGTGCGCGAGTCCGAGGTGTGACCGCTGTCTTCATTGAACAACTCTTTGTTGTAGTCATCGAAGTCAATGCTGGTGCGATCGAGGTCGTCTTCCTCCTTGCATATGTTGCGCTTGGATATGTTGATGTGGATTTGCATCGGGATGATGCCCACCGGAAGGTCGGCCAAGAAGGCGTTAGTTGCATTTGATTGCGCGGTGCTTGGAGGCATGCTGTCGTCGCCTGTTAATGCTGTGTCAGGAGGACTGCTGCCAGCGTCTGGTGCTGCAGATCCCTCGGTATCTGGAGGAACGATTGCTACTGCAGTGTCCGCAACATCTAGCGCTGGCTCGTCTAGCATCGGCGACGGTATAACAGCAGCGCTCAAGCCAGTTATGATGGATACAATAGTGTCCGACACACTACTGTTTGGTGCGTTGCTCTGCGGGATAAACGGCGGGGTGGCAATGTCTATGGCCGAGGACTTGCTTCCTTGAACTCGGTTGTTTGCAACACCTTCGAGTTGGATGTAGTCAGTCCCGCCGACCGTAAACAGAAAATCCCCAGGATCCTCACTCGTGGGTAACGTGCCACTTCTACTCTTCTTCTTCTCTACCATGTTGGTGTTCTCCACGGGACCTCCTCGGATAGTATCCGTTAGGAAATTAGTGGTGTATTGAGGTCCTAACACACTCAACTTGGCCTTCCATTTACCAACAAATCCTGCTACAAGAGCACTCTTCTCATGCTCCTTCTCGGCGCTCTTCTCCTCTGGCTTAGCTGCGTTAGACTTGAATGCGTTGATCACCCCAACGGCTCTCGCAACATTTTGCAGTTCTTGTTTCACACTCGCTTTCTTGTCTTCACTCGCAACTTTATTCTTATCCGCTTCATCAAAGGCGAAGGTCTGCGCCAGCAACACCGCGACTTCCGCGTCGCCACTCCCGCTACCGCCGCCGCCTTTCCTCACTTCCTCCTCCTTCGTGAGGATAGTCATCGCGCGGAACAGCTGCTCTTGACTCTGTAAGTGGTTGTAATCACTATGTTTTGATTTAATTTGGGCTTGCAAATCCCTAACTCTCTCTTCTAACTGCGTCAACTCGCGCTCTAATCCCTCGAACACGCCGTCACTCCTCTCGAGGTTGAACATTTGAACCACCTCGTCACTAGCCGTTTTAGTTCTACGGAATGTTTTGTATTCTTTCTTCAAGAAATCTGCTTGATCTTGGACTTGGCTTGCCTTGTTCCGCAGCGAAAGCAGCTCTTCTCTGCGCACCAACCGCTCTTCTTTCAGGTATTGTATCTGCTTTTGCATCAACTTATACTTGTTCTTGAATGGCTTAAGTAGTGCACTCAACACCAGGTTCAACGCCACTTGACCTTCCTTCAACGACGTCAACAGGTTCTCGTAATCCCTCGTCGTTGCATAGACTTCTATCTTACTAGTGTGGGATCTGCTAGAAGTCGCCGCGTAAAGTTTCTCGATGTGCAACATCAGGCGGTCCTTCATTTCACTGGTTAGGTTACGGGTTAACACACCTCTACCGCTGCCGGTACTCACTGCGTTGTCATGCGATGAAGACCCAGTGATAAGCGCATATAAATCGTTGACTTGCTTGTTAAACAAGCGCCCTAAGTCGTCAATAAACATCTTATGGAAGCCTTTTATCGCGGATTTATTGTCTTCGTCATCTGGTGCCGCTTCGGGGATCAGCGGAGCCGGCTCCTTGGGACGGGTAAGCACTGCGTCATCCTTGTAAGACTTGCCGGATTGGATCATTGCGTCTGGCAGTTGCACATTCAAGTACTGTAAGTCGTTGAACTCTTCTTTGCCAGAAGCTATTTCACCGAGAAACTTTACACGTGACAGCTCCACCGACATGACTCGCTTGAACAAGTCTAACGCGAGAATGGCACCGATGAGCTTGGGATGCACGACCTGCAGCAGGGACTCGAGGTTGGTGGAGGTGGCGATAGGGTCCTCGACAATAGCGAAGGAGCTCTTGACTCGCTTCCCATTGAGGTATAGCCCTCGACACATGCAATCCAGCAGCTTCTCCTCACTCTTCACCAAGTTTGCTGGGTTGTTAACGGTTAAATTCTGTGAAAATTTGCTTTCCATTACTTGAAACTTGGCTAGTATCTTGCCGATATCCTTCTCCTCCTGCACATCTAAGCTCGACAGTCCCTGCACGCACGTGGCTTGCATAAGCAGGATCTCATATGCTTCTAGCGCGCGATAGTGTGCCTCGGTGAACTCCATTGAATAGTCAAAGTTAAGGTGGCTGTCCCGCGTGTCCACATCATCTGTGATCTCGGCAGCTTGCCGCATCTCACTCACTACAGCAGTGCGTATGTCACTCACCGAAGAGAATAAATCATAGTCGATGTCTACCTTCGTGAGGCGGTTGAGTACCGTCTCGACAAAGTTGAAAGACTTGACATCAACCTGGTAATTCTGATTATTTTGAGATATAAACTGCAACGTCATCGTGCGCACGGTAGCCATGAAGTCAGATGCAATAAGCAGGCCTTTGCGGTGGTTGCCTAGCACCAAGGCTATTGCCTCCAGACACAAATTCTCCATCGCATCCTCTTGAACATCCGTGAGTGTGCCATGCAAGCCGTGCTCCCACGCGGTGTTGGTGCTGTTCTGAATGATACCAAGCAAGGTGAGGATCACGACTAGCAGCCGCGCTATCAAGTGGGATTTGTTCTGAACAAGCAAAACAAGTGGTGCTTCCTCGTATATTTTGTGTATCACTGCCACACACAAGGCGCGGGTGGAGACCTCGATGTCCAGCACACTGTGGCCTCCAATCATCAGCATCGAGCACTCTTTGTGCAACTGTCTCACTGCTTTCATGTAACTTCCTAATTGCTTCGAGTTCACACACTGCAGCGAGGCCAGCTCCTGCAAGGAGTTCTCGATGACCTTGAGGACAGGGTGGATGTGGAAGTTCATGTGTCGGAAGTACTCGATGGACGCCTTGGCTAAGGTGTGGTATCTCTTCTTGTTCATGATGTTCTTCCTTCGCTCGTTCTTAGACTTCGTTGCGGGTTTGTTCTGAGTATGACGAGGTGCTTCATTGTAACCGAAAATTGCTGCGCAGACGGCACTCCGCACAGAACGATATACCGCGATAGGTGGCCCGTGTTCCACCTCGTGACTAACTGCTTTCGTCACAGTGATACTAGGTGCAGTGATACTAGGTGGAGGCTGTGTATCTGCACTGACCACACTGGCAGGAGCTGCTGGGTTGGGCCACAGCAGCTCTTCCTTCACAGGGTGAGCGATAGACACCAGAAAGGAGGAGAGCATAGCGCGCCGTATGGTCTCAAGGTCGTCCCCTTCATCGTGGTCGTCGCTATTCGGCAACTCGGTGATCACGTCGCATTCAACTTTAGTAGTAACAGCAGGTGGAGCAGTTACCTCGTTTTGCAACTGCGCTTTGAATGACCGGGAGAATGAACTCTTTAGCATCTCCTTCTTCTTCTCCAGGTACTCTTTCCTGCGCACAATGCGTCTGCCTTCCTCGAGCACATCCTCTAGCTTCTTCACCGTTACATCGATACCTTCCGCTTTAGACTTCAACTCGTATATTTTTTCTCTTAACTCCCCGCGCTCACGTTGCATGAAGTCCTTCTTGTTACTCACCATTTCTTTGCACTCAACGATCGACTCTTCCACCGACTCTTTGTACTTCACCATGTCGTCGTGCTGCCGCTGGATCGCGTTGATCTTCTCGTTTTCTATGTCTATTTTACTCTGTAATTCATTCGCTACCTCGAGCTCTTTTTGGTGCAGCGACTCCAGCAGGCTACACACAAGATGTTTGGCTCGAGAGCGAGTGAAGGGATCGGCGTGCTTCCTTTTCTTGGCTAACTCCGACATCATTCCTTCCACGCGCAGGATATCTTTCTGCAAGAATATCATATTCTTCTCTAGACTTGTCAGCTCTTCGTTGTTGCAGCTGATGTACTCGTTCATCTGAGCGATTGGGACACGAAACTTATTATCAATCACCTACAGTACGAGTGAGTGAGTGAGTAAGCGAATAAGAGTGAGTGAGTGAGTGAGTAGACCTTCTTAATGTCTTCTTCCATTTCAATGAACTTCTCTAAATCTGCTTTCTGCCTCAAATACGACCGTATATAATCATCTAGTGACTTGTTCTTCGCGCTTAACGCTTCTATTTCTTCGTCAATAGCGTGCTGCGCCTGCTTCAACGCCGCATCCATTTCTGCTTGGTAAAATTCCTTCGCTCTACTGATGCTGCTCCACAATGAATCAATTTCTTTAGTTTTATCGAAAGTGGCGAAGGTATCCTCTGGCAACCCACCATCCGTTACTTCTTCAGTATCCACTATTGGGTTGTCAATGGGGTGATCGTGATCAGAGTCATCAGCAAAGTCATCATCCCTGTGACGTGCGCTACCTTCAAATGAATTCAAAAATTGATTGTAGCTCCTAGCTGTGACATCAAACCAATGGCCAGTTGATTGTAGCTCAGAGTATATATCATCGGTATGTATTCTCTCTTGAAATCTTTGTAACTGATTCAACGTTTCTTCCATCATTTGTTTGTTTGCAACTTCATCTTCTTCTTTTTCATCTTGTATTTGACATAAAGTTTCCGCAATACGATGACATGTGACATCAATTTCACGATAATAATCAATTAAATCAGCTGCATAATCAGCGGGCTTTGCTGGTTCATCAACCACGCGCTTGACAGCCTTCCCTGGACGCTTTTGATTCTGCGTAAATAGTGGAAGTAAGTTATGATTAAGTATACAATGGACAAGAAAATAGGTGATACCGTAGGAATATTGCGTCCCGGCTTAGCAGGAGCGCGAGGCGTGAGAGGCATATGATAGAGCGCTCAATGCGCAGACCCCGAAAATGCAAACTTCTCAACGTTCTGAATTTTTCTCTCGTTTTTTCCCATCGGTACCGGTATGGCCGCCTAAATTTGGTTTGTTCTGCGCACGCGCAACGTACTCAATCAGTTTGTCTGACTTCACTAGTAGCTGCCGCTTGCTAGCTGTAATTCGCGTACTATTTAATTTTAAAGTTCAAATAAATTCCAAATCGGTACCGCCGGTACCCGAGAGCTAGAGCTCCCATCTTGGAAGTTTCACATAATAAATTCGAATCTTATCGCTTCGATTGCAAGGTAATAGGTGGTTTCTGGCCCAACGTTCTGTTTGCTCCATTTTACATTGTATAAGAGACATTGTGTAAGAAGAGGCAATCATGAGTAGCACTTTTACTACAGGCGATATGGTATGGGTAGCTGACGAGAAGGATGCATGGATCTTTGGCACGGTAATGCGCAGTGACAAGGACTCGGTTGAAGTCAAATGTAAAGATAGACCAAATATCATTATTAAAAGCAAGGATATTGCACGTAGTTTGGAAGTTGCCGGTTCGCATTTGATGGATGATGTTACTAATCTTGTCGAATTAGATGAGTTATCAGAAGGTGCTATATTACATCATACAAGAAAAAGATACTACGAAAAGAAGATATATACATTTGTCGGGGCAATTCTAGTTGCAGTAAACCCATTTGAAAATATAGATATATATGGACCTGATGATATAAGTAGGGCTACTAACTCCAAAGCAACAGGATTATATCCACACGTGTATGTTACATCATCTAATGCATATACTCAATTAATGACGAATAAAAAGAATCAATCAATCCTTATATCAGGCGAATCAGGCGCTGGTAAAACAGAAAATACTAAGAAAGTATTAAAGTATTTAGCAACAGTTGCCCCTAGTGTGAAAGCTGACAAAGTAGTGAGTGATGACACCGAAGACCACGATATGGAAGAAACTTTCGGTATTGAAGAGAAGATACTGCAGTCCAACCCGCTGCTAGAAGCGATGGGTAATGCCAAAACGCTGCGGAATAATAACAGTTCCCGCTTTGGTAAGTGGATGAAAGTAGATTTTGATGCCAGCTTTCGTATTCAAGGCTGTGAAATCGTTAACTACCTACTAGAGAAGACCAGAGTAGTTAACGCCGCGATGGAGGAGCGCAACTACCACATATTCTACCAGTTAATCAAAGGAACCGAAGCAAATATGAAGCGAAGGTTGTATCTAGGCGAGTTAGAGGACTACCGCTACATCGCCCACACCGGGTGCACCACTATCCCCGACGTAGACGACTCCCAAGGCTTTGTCGAGGTGTTACAAGCGCTGAATGTGTTGCATTTCCCACCTGCTTCCTGTGAACATATGTTCAAAATACTAGCAGCTATATTGAACCTAGGTAACCTCAACTACAGTGCGGTGAAGACGCAGCAAGGGGATGAGGCGGAGCTCACCAAGGACAGTCTCGCGATAATAACCAATGTTTCAGACCTGTTAGGCGTGAATATGGTTGATTTTGATGTCTCACTACGTCAAAAGTTTATGCGGATGGGCAAAGGTAGTGTGGTAGCAGTGAAGCTAACACCGCAGCAGTCGGCGGACAGCAGGGATGCGCTAGCCAAGACGTTGTATGGAACCATGTTCGACTGGGTTATTGTACACATCAACGAGTCCCTGAAAACCAAGAATGAGAGGTATTCTATTGGAATTCTCGATATTTTTGGCTTTGAAGTCTTTCAAACCAACTCATTCGAGCAGTTGTGCATCAACTACGCCAACGAGAAGCTGCAGTATCACTTCAACGACGTCATCTTCAACCAGGAAATGGAGATGTATAAGCAAGAGAACATACCTCTTGATGCTATCCAGTTCAGTGACAACGTCGACTGTGTCAAGCTGATCGAAGGGAAGCCACTGGGACTGTTGATGTTGCTGGATGAAGAGTGTTCACTTGGTAATAGTGGCACAGATGCTACTTACATCAACAAGACCGAGAAAATATTTGGCACCGGCAGGAAGGCAGAGAACAAGTTCTATAGCAAGCATAAGACTAACCCGTTACTCTTCTCAGTGCATCACTTCGCGGGTACGGTAGACTACAACATCACTGGGTTTGTCGAGAAGAACAGAGACACTCTTAGTGTGACAATCAAGGAGATCATGAGTCAATCCAAGGTGCCATTAGTCGCGACCTTGTTCAAGGACAGCGACGGCGGCTCATCCAAGGCATCACTAGGTACTCAGTTCAGAAACCAGTTGATCTCGTTACTACATAAAATTGAAGCAACCGAACCCCATTTCATTCGCTGCGTGAAGCCGAATCACTCGAAGAAGCCCGCTATCATCGATGGGCAGCTAGTGATCCAGCAGCTGCGTTACGCGGGTCTCTTTGAGGCCATCAAAATCAGGAAGAGTGGGTTCTCTTACCGCACTACCTTCCATGTCTTTGCTAACTTGTATCAGCAACTAGTTGATGGACTCACTAACAAGCGGAAGAGTGAAGAAGTTGATGATGTTACTGCCTGCCACATGATCCTTGATTTCGCGCAGAAGATGAATGTAATCCCTGTTGGGGGTGGCTACGTAGGCAAGACCAAAGTCTTCTTGAAAACCAACCAATATCGCACTGCGTTAGAGCGGTTGAAGAGCGACAAGGTGACCGTCTTCGTCATCTGCGTGCAAGCTCACGTGCGCGGCTTTCTATGCCGAATGCGTCTAAATCGTGTGAAATATGAAGCAGAAAAGCAACGTGTTCGTCTTGCAGCAGAGAAGAAAGCAGAAGAAGAAAGAATTCAAGCGAAGCTGAAGGAGGAAGCCGAGAGAAGAGAAGCCGAACGACGTGCAGAACACGATCGACTTGAAAGAATTCGTTTTCAACAACTTGCTGCTGCAATTATGATACAGAAGTACATGCGGCGGTACCATGCGCGGCTAGGGACCGTGTTCATCAAAGATATCTTGCAGTTACGCGGCGCAATCCAAGGGAAAGACACGACGTTGACGCACGCGATCCTCATCAAACTCGACGGCTGCAAGAGCAACCTGGTAAGGTGCAACCCGCTGTTGCGCAAGCTGTTCAAGGAGGAGATGATTGAAGCCAGCGCGATTGTTGCCTTTATTGAGCAGCAGAACAACTACATCGTCTCGTTGAAGCACGCCATAGCCGTTGGGGACTTCACCTCGTTGACTAGGTTAGTCGAGACAGCAGGTGAGTTTGAACTAGATGAGCATGTGGCAGTGAGTGATGCGCGCGATGAGTTGTACCGCATGAACAGGAAGTACGTGGTGCTGTCGGCGATGGTCAACTTCCTTAATAACGACAGCGAGTTGCACCAGAATATCCCGGAGTTGCTGCTGGAGGCCCAATCCCTGCACATTGACCCGGATTTCTTGAGTAAAACACAACGGCTATATGAGCAGATCGGTCCCAGACTTCAGTTGCGCAAGCTACTAAGACGCGCCGTTGAGCATGTGGATAAGAAAGCATTGATATCTGCTCTTGCAGAAGCTGAAGGAATTCTACAAAATTCTAGCAAATCCTTCGCTCGAGTAGAGATCCGCGCCGCGCGGGAGATGCTGCGACTGCTGGAGCTAGACGAGTTGCTGTACCCCACCGACCAGGACTCTTTGAAGACAATCGCCGCGGATTACGCCGAGCGAGCTGCACTGGGACTACCTACCTACGAGCTAGATATCAACAGACTTGATGAAGCTCGACTTAACGACCAGATCATTGCAACCTGCGACAGTATTGCGCTAGCAACTGACGCTGAGACCCGCAATAGATGCCTGCGGATCCTGCAGTCTTACGCCGCGAATAACCACACGCGGTACAACATCATCATCCGCGCCTACAAGTGGTCCAAGGTACTTAGTGTGTGGAAGAGTCCCACCAAATCAGAGCTGGGATCGCACCTTGAAAGCATCGAGAGCAAGAGTGAGAGCTCGGACAGCTACCAGGACCGGTCCGACTTCTTTGTGGATGTTCACGATGACTCCAGCGTCAAAAATGAGATCTCTTTCTTTGGTTTGGAATATTCTTTTGCGAAACCCGCGACGCACATCCAACGGACAGTGCTGAGTAACGACATCCGTGTGTACTCTCAAGGGGCGCCGAGTGAGACCCAGTACGAGGTCCCGGACCACATCAATAGAGCTATTGACAACCTACGCGGCACCTTCGGACCGTTGGGAACAAAAACAAGGACAGCAACACACTCATTCTCTTCTCAACAGAGTCCTGAAACCAGATATTCTTACGCTTCAACGGCTAGTTCGCCAAATAAATCAGCAAGTATAAGTAAGTCAACACCGACTGGTAGAAGCAGCACTGGAAGTCCCAACAAGTCTCCCTACACCCCAAGCCCGTCGAAGCGGGGATCCCCGTACTCCAGCTCATCCCCCGGATCCCCGGCCTTCAAGTACTCACCCATGCTTGGAATCCCTAAGGAATTGCAAGAGAAACTGCATGAATCCCGCACTAATGTCAAAGAAAGTAAGCAGAAAGTGGACGAGAACAGCAAGAAACACTTCAAACCCAAGAAAGCGAGCTGGTCGCCCAACGGATACAACAACAAGTGAGTAGTTTGTTTCCATTTGTACATTAACAACATGAATATAAGAAGATACAAGTAGTTTCACTCAAACGGCAGCTCGTAGGGATCGATTTCGGCGGGTTTCGGTGAGGGATTGACCAGTTTCACCGAGTCCTTCTCTTCTGCGAGGGTGACCGGTGGTTGCACTTTCACCTCCGGAACTGCCGCTTGAACGGCTTCCTCGGGCACAACTAAGATGATTTCTTTCGCGACTAAATCCAACGGCAATTGCTTTCCTTTCCGATTGATCACGTCGATAATATCCGTTGATGCCGCGAGAATATCGTCACGCAGGAGACACAGTAACTTGTAGCAGATGTAGGGCAAGTGATCCCGGAAGGAGTTGGGTTTGCCGCCGATCAACACCAGTTGATCCCATAAGTACAGCGCAACATACTCCGAAACCCAGCCCAGGAAGCCGGTATCCAGCCAACCTTTGAGGTAGTGCACCGCGACGGGAGTGTTCTGGTTACTATTCATTGCGTAGAAAACCTTCTCGAGGTGGTCGCATAGCTTCGAGTCGTTGAGCTGCAGCAAGTGCCAGCTCTTGAAAGCCGTTGCAGCCACGTTGTACTCGCGCCGGAAGTTGTCGGAAGGCAAGTATTCCATCAATATTCTGCTTAATATCCGCACCATTTTCTCAGAAGTAGGTGGTTCTTTGGGGTAAATCCACATCAAAAGCAAGGCGATCAGGACCATCCGGTCGCTCACCGAGCCCGTGTACACATAGCCCGCTTGCACAAGCAAAGAGACGCGCTTACTCAACACTACAAGCTCCTTCTCTAAGTGCGCATATTTCTCTAGTTTGTGGGATACTAAAGTGGACTGGATTTCGAATCCGCTGGCTATTCCTCTGCTCACCGCGTCGGTGATCACCGTCGGCAGGTTGAACGTCAGCTCGTCCATGTCTAGGTCTTCTCTAGCATCCATGAGGGAGTGATGGCGACTGTCCTTCTGTTTTCCCTTGTGAAGACTAGATGCGTATGTATCCGTTACGGTTTGGCCGAAAAGTGGTAAGTGTTCGTATCCATAAAGAAATCGAACTTCCCACAATGCGCTGCGCAGCTTTGGTGGAAGTATTTTGCCGAGTAACTTCCCCGATATCGCGTCAACCGACTGCACGCTGTATTCATTCAGATGACCCACGGGCTCCGCCAGTTGCACTTGACTAAGTCCTAATTTCAGTAGATACTCATTCGGATTGAACGTTGTGTTGCGTATAGAGGATAGCAGGGCAATATCGATGCGCTCGACTGCGTTTTCCTCAAAGATATTCCCATTTTTGACACAGTGCACGTACACATTAACTATATTTTGCCTTAATTGTGTCAATATTTCGTCCAATTTAGCATGCTTTTCCTTATTCTTGAGTATTTGATCAATTATTTCCATTATATCTGAACTAAAGCGACTTGCCAAGGAGACTGTATTATAGGATTGAAAATATGGTTCGATGAGGACTCCAGTCGATGAAGACTGTTTACCAAGAAGTTTGTCCATTTCATGGCCTATCAACAAATTAATGAATGCCTTCTTGGTGTCCTCCGTGACGTAGCTATCATCATTCTCAATTAAATTGATAATTTTAGGTGTTATTTCAACTATTAAAGCTTTGTATGAAGGAAGACTTGTGCATACAGCGATTAGCTGACCAAAAAGGTTGCTTTCGGGATCCACCACCTTCTTGCCGCCAGCACTCGGCTTGGCTAACAGCCCTCCAGACATAGCCAACATAACCGAAGCTTGTCCCACTCTGCGCTGAGCGTTCAACTTTTTCAACTTTCAAAGTTGGTACCGTTGCGACCGCCAATGCTGTTGGACTTGTTTATCAACGAGGTAGACGACGTCATGCGGGGCGGGGCTCGCATCTTGAAGGCTGTATGCACTCGCAGTATAAAGGTCGGTAAGAACTGAATTACTTAGTAAATTACAGAATGACGCCGTCACATATCCTAATAGGTGCAGCAAGAAAAAAAATTATACCTAATAATAATAACCTAATTTGTCCCATCCATCGCAGAAGGAGTCGCGCACCTTGGAGTCGACGAATGACGTTGGCTCCTCGAGGACCTGAAGGGTGTCTTGAGCAGAGAGATACACGGGGTAAGTCTGATCGCTTGGAAGTGGTAATCCAGTGGTTGGTACGCCAGATTTAATGAAGTTAGCCCATGCACTACCTAGATCAAGAGCCAACTGTGTCTCGTCCGCAGTAGGGTTGTAGAAGACACTAACACCATCGGTAAATACGTTGAATACAAATGGTAACTCTGAGCCGTGACAGACATATCCGACGCAGAAGGAATAGTCAGGACCCCACGCGTCAAATGATAGAATATGCTTGAAACGGTAAATGTAGGTTGGAATAGAGGCACCTAACGCTGCTTGGTACCCAACGGTAATATTTCTTAGTGGGCATAAGAATAATAAATCAGTGGCTAAGTAGTTCAATACAGCGCGACCATCCTTGTTATCTGGAATCAAGTCGAATGGGTACATGTCTAGCACAGCATCTGCACTCTTGCCAAATGTGCCACGAATCATAAGGTCGTACTTGATTTTTGACAAAGAAGAAGGGAATAACTCGTTGACAAACAGCTGACCTTCGTCGTACATGGAACCACTTAGTAATGGAACCTGGTTGAAATTACCTTTTGCTAATGCAGAAAGTGGTTGCTCAGGGATGACACCAGTTGCTTCTACTAATGGAGCAAATGGCAAGAAGTTGATCAACAAGTTGTTTAAGTTCAATTTAACAGAATTTTCTTGGGCATCCATGATTTGTGCGGGAGTCTTGGTGCGCATGCACGCGACGTCATTGGCTTTACAGTCAAGATATTCAAACGCTTTCTTAGCATTAACAGCAGCACTTTCTCTGGTGTGGAAAGGTAATGAAAGGGGATTTGATTCCATGACAGCACGAACGAATAAACCTTTACTCTCGGATGAGACCAAATGAGCAGCAACACTCATTCCACCAGCAGATTGACCACCAATAGTGATACTTGATGCATCACCACCAAAATTAGCAATATTAGTGGATACCCATTTCAACGCCAACACTTGATCCATAATACCGTAGTTGCCGTCCATGTTCTCGGATGCCATGAATCCCATAACGCCTAAACGATAATTAATAACAACAGTAATAATATCTTGTTGAGCAAATGTTGTGCCATTATATAAGGCACAGTTTCCTAATCCTTGTTCAAATGCACCACCATGAATCCAGAAAAATACAGGATAACCTTTAGGATCTGTTGATGGCTTTGCTGGTGCGTAAATTGTCATATATAAACAATCCTCACTTGTACCATGCTCAGGACAATTACCTGGAGGTAATTTACAATCTTGAATACAGCCAGGAGCATCAAATGTTGCTTCATAATATTCACCACTATATGGAGAAGGCTGTTGAGGGTATTCCCATCTTAAATCACCTACGGGAGGCGTTGCATATGGTATTCCTTTCCACTCTCGAATACCAGCAGACGTGTAGTGACCCAACACCTTTCCCTGTGTGGTGGAAACTAATAGATT
>JACCDO010458884.1_pt1 | contig 18383 bp, 15 predicted proteins | sample 7446101 | NCBI WGS metagenome assembly JACCDO01 (sample SAMN15323440, study PRJNA562643) | freshwater metagenome | isolation source: river surface water | place: USA:Blue River Watershed | collected 2017-08-16 | reverse complement strand
CAAACTCAAGGGCTATCTAGCTGAAAAGTTGGTTGGCTAAAACAACATGCCACTTAAATACGGCAAGTTGGAAATCGATACGCCTGTGGTGCTCGCACCGATGGCTGGCATTACCAACACCGCATTTCGTAGATTGTGTCGTGAATTTGGCGGCGGACTCTACGTTTCGGAGATGGTGACTTCTCGAGCTCTCGTGGAACAGACCGAAGGGTCTATGAGAATCATTGGGCATCACCCATCTGAAGAGATTCGAAGTGTTCAGTTGTACGGAGTGGATCCCGTAACTATTTCAAATGCCATCAAGCTTTTGGTTGATAACGATAAAGCAGATCACATCGACCTTAATTTTGGTTGTCCTGTGCCGAAAGTAACGCGCAAAGGTGGCGGAGCGGCCTTACCCTGGAAGCGGGACCTGTTCGAATCAATTGTTAAATCAGCGGTGAAATCGGCGGGCGACATCCCACTCACTGTGAAGATGCGTAAGGGAATCGACAGCGAGCATCTCACTTTCTTGGATTCTGGAAAAGTTGCACGCGATGCTGGGGTTACAGCTATTGCACTGCATGGCCGAACTGCAAGCGATTATTATTCGGGAACCGCAGATTGGAACGCTATTGCGGATTTGCGCGAATCTCTTCCCGATGTCCAGGTGCTTGGCAATGGCGATATTTGGTCAGCTGCGGATGCCATCCGGATGATGCGCGAAACTGGCGTCGACGGAGTTGTGGTTGGTAGAGGGTGTCTCGGACGTCCTTGGTTATTCGGCGATTTACAAAAAGCCTTTGATGAATTCAAGCGCGACCCTAATTCGAACAAGGCTATTGACTTGATACAACCAAATCTTGGTGAGGTCGCCGATGCATTCAAGAGACACGCAGAGCTGTTAGTTGAATATTTCGAATCTGAAGAACACGCTTGCCGTGACATTAGAAAGCACGTTGCTTGGTATTTCAAGGGGTACCCGGTCGGTGGGGAATTCCGGGCAAAATTGGCTCAAGTTGAATCGCTGGCTCACATAGATGAAATTTTGGCAGAGTTGGACCGCCAGCTTCCTTACCCGGGTGAGGGTGCCGAAGGTCCAAGAGGACGCCTCGGTGGAGTGAAGAGCTGCTCGCTGCCGGATAAATGGCTGGAATCTCGTGAACTGGTGGGGGACGACCGCACTATGTTGTTAGAGGCTGAACTAAATGTGTCTGGGGGGTAGATGAGCGACTACAGCGAATTCGATCGCGAACGCTTTGAACCTGAAGATCGAAAGAACAGCAGTCGTCGTGGCGAGTTTGCTCGCGACCGTGCCCGCGTTCTGCATTCGAGCGCACTTCGTCGACTGGGGGCTAAGACGCAGGTACTTTCGCCGACAGCAGGGGATTTTGCCAGAACCCGACTCACGCACTCGCTTGAAGTTGCGCAGGTTGGCCGAGAAATGGGTGCTGAACTTGGTTTGAACCCCGACATTGTCGACATGGCCTGCTTGGCTCACGATTTAGGTCATCCACCTTTCGGTCACAATGGTGAAACCGCCCTAAATAGTTGGGCAAAGGGCATTGGTGGTTTTGAAGGAAATGCTCAAACCCTGAGACTGCTTACCCGTATCGAACCTAAAGTGTTCAGCAGTTCCGGTGAACCACGCGGACTGAATCTAACCCGCGCAAGTCTTGACGCCACATGCAAGTATCCGTGGACCATCGATAGCGCGGTCCGCGAGGTTGAGGCGACCAAGTCGGTTAAGTTTGGTGTTTATCAAGACGATCTTCCAGTTTTCAATTGGTTGCGCGACGGAGCCTTAGACCGCACCAAGTGCATTGAAGCTCAAGTCATGGATTTCGCTGATGATGTTGCATACTCGGTGCATGATTTTGAAGATGCTGTGGTCAGTGGCTTCATCGACCTAAAGCAGGTGGCCGATCGAGGTGTGCGAGCCGGACTAATCGACAAGATATCTATTTGGAATGGCGGCGTGCTTGATCGAGCTCAACTCGAAGAGGCTTTCACTATGTTGGAGCAAAATCAATTTTGGCTCCAGAGTTTCTCGGGCGAGCAGAAAGAGCTGGCAACGCTTAAGAACCTAAGCTCATCATTGATTGGCAACTTTGTCCTAGCCTCAACCGATCGAACTCTCGAATCGGCTCACGCAACAGAGGTAACTCGCTATCAATCGCAATTACTGGTGCCTGTTGAAATCCGTGCCCAGATTAGCGTGCTCAAGGGGTTAGTTTCGGCGTTCCTAATGTCAATTGATTCGCGTCAGGGTTTCTACGAGTACCAGCGTGCAATATTGACAGAGCTCGCGGATGCACTTTTTGCAGCCAACGGCAAGCATTTGGATACCTATGCAAGCTGGGCTTGGTCCAGGGCTGCAGGCGAAGCCGAACAACGGCGTGTGGTTGTAGACCAGGTAGCCTGCCTAACCGACCAAAGTGCGATTAACCTGCACTATCAATTGGTTGGCTCGAAAATTCAGGGTAAATAGGATTATTGGCATGGCTGGCAAAATCAGGGCGAGAGACATCGAAGAGGTCAAGTCTCGCGTCAACATTGCCGATGTGGTTTCCGACTACGTTGCACTAAAACCCGCCGGTGTTGGGTCTCTAAAAGGACTGTGTCCGTTTCACGATGAGAAATCACCTTCCTTTACGGTCAAACCGAATGATGGATTTTATAAGTGCTTCGGCTGCGGTGAGGGCGGCGATGTTTACAAATTCCTACAGCAACTAGATTCAATTTCTTTTTATGAGGCAGTGGAGAAGCTTGCATCGAGAATTGGCTTCACTCTCACCTACGAAGAGGGTAGTGGTCAGTCAAGTGACTATGCACAACGCAATCGAATCCTCGAAGCCAACCAAGCAGCTGCAGCCTTTTACCAATCTCAAATCATGTCCGAGGGAGCTGAAGCTGGACGCGAATTTCTTAAGGGAAGAGGGTTCGACAAGGCGGCAGCAGATCTTTTCGGCTTGGGTTTTGCGCCAAAATCCTGGTCTGAGCTTTATAACCACCTAAAGTCGCTTGGCTTTACTGATGATGAACTTCTCGCGGCAGCGCTTGTAACCAAGGGTGACAAGGGTTTCTACGACAAATTCCGCGGTCGTCTGATTTGGCCGATCAAGGACGCCACCGGTCAGGTTATTGGATTTGGAGCCAGAAAACTTTTCGATGACGACAACGGTCCAAAGTATTTGAATTCAAGTGACACCTTGGTGTATCACAAGTCGCAAGTTCTGTACGGTATCGATTTAGCCAAGAAAAGCATTAGTAAACAGCAGCAGGTGGTTGTGGTTGAGGGTTATACCGATGTCATGGCCTGTCATTTGGCTGGAGTAACTACTGCGGTTGCTACTTGCGGAACCGCTTTTGGTGACGACCATATTCGTATTTTGAATCGAATGCTTTCGAATGAAATCGATTCTCCTGCAGAAGTTATTTTCACTTTCGATCCAGACGCTGCTGGTCAAAAAGCGGCGATGCGTGCATACAACGATTCAAATAAGTTCAACGCACAAACTTTTGTTGCGGTAGGTCCAGATGGTCTTGATCCCTGCGACCTACGCAGCGCCAAAGGCGATGAAGCAGTAATCGAGATGATTGCCAACAAGAAGCCAATTTTCGAATTTGCTATAAAACAGAAGATTTCAAAATTCGACCTCAATTCTCTTGAGGGCCGGGTAGCCGCCGCACGCGCTGCTGCGCCGGTAATTGCTGGGATCCGAGATGTGGCACTTCGACCGGCCTATGTAAGGGCACTGGCCGGCTGGGTCAGTCTGGAGGGCAATGAGGTTTCGGCTCTGGTTGATGTTGCAGTCAAACAGAGTAGAAATGAGGCCGTGGCAGACCTCAGACGCGATCAGCGGGCACCGGAGGCTCCGAACTTTGACGCTGAGGCGGAGCCGAGTGCATACCCGACAATAAACCTTGCCGACCCAATAATGCGATTTGAACGTCAGCTTCTCGAGGTAATTCTGCAAGTTCAAGCTGCCTATACAACCGATCAATTGCGACGAATTGCCGGCAACGCGTTTTCGGCTCCAACTCACATTGCCATTGCCAACGCTGTTGAGGCGGCTTCGGCCTGGCATGGAAAACAGGAATTTTTGCCAACTATCGCTGGAGCAACTCCAGGCGAGTTGCAAGGAGTACTGCTGGAAATCGCTGGTCAAACATTGCCGGCAAATACCGATGAGCAGTTGATTCGTTACGGACAAGGTGTAATCGCAAGGGGATTGGCTGCTGTTGTGGCTAGAGAGAAAAACGAATTACTCGCGGCTTTGCGTCGCACCGACCAGGTCGCAGAACCTGTGGCCTATGCGGACATTCAACAAAAGCTGGTTGCTCTTGAAACTGAACGCAGAAAAATGCAGGCCTAGATTTGAAAAACAACAAAATCAGCATCTTGCCGAAAAGTTTCCCTGAGTATGAAAACGCAGTGATCAATGCAGGCGGAGATTTAGTCGAATTCGATGAGACCGTAGCTGCTGTTATCTGGACCGACTACTCAAAGCCAAATGATTTGCATGAATTACTCAAAACAAATCCTCAGGTCAGTTGGGTTCAGTTGCCTTTCGCCGGAGTTGATGCATTTTCTGAGGTTATTAGTCATCCGATTCGTTTCACGTCAGCAAAAGGGGCCTATCGCCAACCTGTAGCCGAACACGCAATGCTTTTGATGATGGCGCTTGGTCGAGTAATACCCGAAAGAGTATTAGCAAAGTCATGGGGTAAGAACTTTGCGGTGTCGCTCTATGACAGCCGCATTTTGATAGTTGGCGGTGGAGGCATCACAGAAGAGCTTCTCCTGTTGCTTGCTCCGTTCAATACGGAAGTAGCAGTGATTCGAAATCGCGACATACCTCTTGAAGGCGCAACCGTGACGCGTACTTTTGATGCGCTCGACGAAGAATTGGCTAAAGCCGACTTCGTGGTAATCGCGGCCGCGCTAACCGACGAAACCCGAGGCCTATTTGATGCAAAAAAGTTTGCGCTCATGAAGTCCAGTGCTTACTTGGTAAATGTTGCCCGAGGACCACTCGTAGTTACGGGTGATTTGATAGTGGCACTCGAAAGCGGACAAATTGCCGGAGCTGCTACGGATGTAACTGATCCGGAACCGCTTCCAGATGGACACCCGCTTTGGAACGCTCCGAATATGTTGATTACTCCTCACACGGCTGACACTCGGGTGCAGGTGGTTCCGCTCTTCTCCAAGAGAATTGATGTCAATGTCAGGGCTTATCTGGGACAAGGTGATTGGGTAGGGATAGTCGACCCAATCCTTGGTTATTAGCCGGTTTTGGGTCGAAACTTCAGAGTTTTTTTGGTAGTGTTAGAGGCTGCGAAAGCATTCCTCGGTAGCTCAATTGGCAGAGCAATCGGCTGTTAACCGATAGGTTCTTGGTTCGAGTCCAAGCCGGGGAGCCATTTTTTCAGGCGGTGTTCATGATTCGTTGGATCCAAAATCGCCCATGGCAATCAAGCATCTATCTGGCTTTGTTTATGCTCTGCCTTTTAGGTGGAATTGACGCCATTTCTATTGGTTTGACTTCAATCCTTGTTTCTTCCTGTAATGCTCTGGCAATTCTCTTAGCAAGATTCTTTGCCTGGCTGAGCATGCTGCTAATCGTGACCGGAACGGTTCTAGCCGCGGCACTTGATGTTAGACCAGGTTTTGCGGGAGCGATTGCACTCTTTGCGCTCATGGCGATTGCAGCTTTTGGCAACGTTTGGCAGCGAAACCTTTCACTACCAATAACCGTGTTTTCTGGTGCCGGTTTACTATGGGCAAGTATTTATCAAAGTAATAATCTCCGAGTATTTGACATCGAAGTCACAAGCGAAATTGGAAAAATGAATTTTTTCCTTTTTGGTCTTCTAATCATCCTGAGTACATCGAGTTTGACTTGGCTTGCTGGCAGGTTGTTGATTACTCGTGACACGCACGTAGGCACCATTTTTGATCGCGCACTATCAGACAGAATTCAAGCGAAGCAGGCGCTTGAGATTGCGGAACAAAATGAAAGATTCGCAATCGCTAGAGACATAAGTGAATTAGTTATTCAACGTGTCTCTGCCAGTATCAGTTTGGCCGAGGGTGGTATTTACGCGACAAAATCAGACCCACTGATTGCGCCGAGAGTGCTCGAGCAAGTGGTCGCTAGTGCTAGGTCTGGACACCAAGAGCTTCGTAGATTATTCGACATGTTGAATAACAAACATGAAATCAAGGCATCACCGCCGAGGATAGATGACCTTGAAGCGTTGGTTATCTCATTCAGGCAGAGTGGTTACAACATTAATCTTCGACACGAGGGTGTCCGTTTTCCTGTGGATGAGGGAGCGGAGCTTGCGATTTATCGAATCGTTTTCGATGCACTTGAAAACATTAGAAAGCACACGCCCGTAGAAACCGATGCCACAGTGGATTTCTCATGGACCGAGGAAGGTCTGCAGATTCTAATAAAGGACAATGGCGTCGAAATGAGTAATCGTGGCCTGAGTCTTGAAGATTTGGCTTACACAATAGAAGAAGACCGCCGCGCACTCACAGAGACCATCTTGGGTGCTGGTCTCACCGCAATGTCTGAACGTGCCCGAATATACGGTGGCACTATTGAGGCTTCAAGAGTGCCGGGGGTTGGCTTCACGGTTTCGGCAATTTTCCCTCACCTAAAGACATCTGCAAAGGGGTAGTCGTGCTGCGAATTGCGCTCATAGACGGCGATATTGCCAACCGAGCTGGACGCAGATTGATGATTGAGTCACAACCGCAGTTTCACCTTATTTATGAAGAATCGGACGCCTTATTGGCGCTGCAAAAAATACCTGATTTGCTAGTGGATGTTGTTGTAATCGATCACAGACTCAAAGGGTTTGACGGCCTTCAATTGGCAGGTCAACTTGTCTCAGTATTCTCAGAAAAAAATGAAATCTGCCCACCAATGATTGTTACCGGCACCTACGCTACGCCGGAGCTAGTTTTGGCGGCCATCCGTGCTGGAGCAACGGATGTGGTCACCCAGGATGCGCCGATGGCTGAGCTGCTACAGGCAATTCAGAATGCATCGAACCAGAATGCAGTTCCAGATTTCTCGAGTTTCGATGAAGTTTTGAATCACTCGGATTATCGCCCGATTCCCGACCCCGTTTTTATTCTGCGTCTAAGTCAATTAACTGATGCGCAAAAAGAATTCTTGAATGCTATAGGCAGTAACAAATCGCTAGAGATGGTTCGACGGAATCTTGGCTACGAAGAATCCAGATTTAAAGAGCAAATGCAAAGTCTGTTGATTGCCTTGCATTTCGCAACTCCGGAACAGCTCTATTTGGCGTTGCACGATGCTAAAGGTTAGAAGTTATGCATCAATCTTGTCTGTGCCTGGTAGCCAACTAAGACCATCAACGCCCCAACCCTCGTCCTCTGTGATTTCTTCCACCTCGGCTTTGAATTCTTCACGCAGTTTGTCGATGTAGAGGTAACCATCGAGGTGATCATATTCGTGTTGGAAAATGCGTGCCAACCAGCCATTTGCTTCGATGCGCACGGGATTCTGGTCAAGGTCAATTCCAGACAGCACAGCGTGGTCTGCGCGTTTGATAGGGAATCTATAGGTTGGGAAAGATAGGCAGCCCTCGCACTCGGTTTCCTCATCGGGTTCTTCGCTTGATATCGGTCCTAGCTCGAGAGCTGGATTGATAACAACGCCACGCAGGTGGGTGCCGTCTTCCTCAGTCCAGTTATAGGTGAAGATGCGAAGTCCAACCCCGACCTGAGTAGCGGCTAAGCCAACACCAGGCGCTTTGTCCATGGTCTCGAACATGTCAGCTACAAGTTCTTTAAGATCGTCATCGAACTGGGTAACTTCGGCTGCCCGTCGGTGTAAAACCGGGTTTCCCTTGATGCAAATTGGTCTAATGGTCACCGAATAAATTTACTCGAAGCCTCCGGTATCGCTGGTACTCGGTCGCTTAAGGTTGATTGAGTAAGCCAAGGAGACGCATGCAACAGTTTTTCGGCCCGGCAGAGGGCCTGAGATATGTCGCCATATTCCTCGCGATTCTTGCCGCTGTTTTCCTAGCGGTCGGCGCTCAGTTTCAAAATAACGAAGTCGCTAAGACCAGAACTCACAAGTCACAGGGTTTGAAGCTGATAAACCTGAAGCAGCTACTAAGGCGCCCACAGTGGCTTTCTGGCTTGGTGCTAACAGTGTTTGCAATCATTCTTCAGCTAGGCGCACTTTCTCTTGCCCCTCTAATAGTTGTTCAACCGATTGGTGCAATTGCGTTGGTGATTACCTACTTCCTAAACGCAAAGGTAACTAAGACCCCAATCGATCGTGCCAGCATTACTTCAATTGTGCTGTGTACCGCCGGCATTGCAGGCTTTGTCTCCATGGCATCTGCTGTGGCGCATGAAAATGCTCTAACCGACGATGCACTACGAATTGTTCTAGTAATCCTTCTGGTTATTCTGGCTATCTTTGGGGTGATGCATTTCGGTTCCAAGAAGGCAGCTACTCCAATGACCTACATAGTTGGGGCGGGAGTGCTCTATGGGTTTGTGGCAACTCTGGCAAAGGTAGTCATTCTGAGAATATATTCCTGGAATTTTGAGTGGCTAACACTGTTGTGTGTAATCGCACTCGTTGCCGCAGTCGCATTAGGCGGATGGTTCGTGCAAAACGCATATGCCAAGGGTCCTCCAGATTTGGTAATTGCAGGCTTGACCGTCATTGATCCAATTGTTGCTGTCACTATTGCGATTGTGGTGCTGGGTGAGGCTCAGCAATCGAATTTCTTCACATCGGTTGGCTTCGCAATCTTTGGCTTTATTGCGGTAGCTGGAGTCTGGCTACTTTCCAAAGTGCACCCAGAGCTAGCCAATAAAGCCAACTCTCGACGGTAAAATCTTTAGGTGCCAGTAAAACAGAAGCCTTTGACCGTAGTCATTGGCGCAGATACCTTCCCGCCAGACATCAATGGCGCCGCTCGTTTCGCAGAGCGACTAGCTGGTGGCCTAGCCAGGCATGGGCACGACGTACACATTATTGCGCCAGCATTCAATGACAAACACGGCACTTTTACCGAGATTCACGACGGTTCTAAGATGACTGTTCATCGAATCAAGAGTTATCGAGTGCTACAACACGCCACACTGCGCTTTATCTGGCCCTTCACACTCAAATCTAAAACAGATGCTTTGCTTGCGAAAATTAAGCCAGATGCCGTACATATTCAGTCGCACCTAATCGTGGGGCGGTACCTGGTGCGTAGCGCCAAGGAACAAGGTATTCGAGTTTTGGCTACCAATCACATCATGCCTGAGAATTTGATTCAGTATTCGGTGATCATTCCTAAATTCCTTGAGAAATTCGCAATGAAGATGGCTTGGAAAGACGCTGGGCGCATTCTTAAAAAAGTTGACTTCATCACCACGCCGACAAGACGAGCAGCTGAATTGCTCGAAGCCGCGGCTGGTGTTTCAGATGTTCTGGCAATCTCTTGCGGAATTGATTCGTCTAAATTTGCTAACGCGACACCAACCAGTAACAAAAAACCACGCATTCTTTTCTTGGGTCGACTTGATTACGAGAAGCACATTCACAACTTGTTGCAGGCGGTAGCTAAACTTCCCGCAGAGTTGAACACTCAGGTTGAAATCGTTGGCAATGGTGGAGAGCGAAGGAACCTTGAGAAGTTAGCGGAAGATCTTGGAATAGCAAAGCAAGTCACTTTCTTTGGGCACATTTCAGAAGAAGAGCTACCTAAGGCCTATGAGAGAGCAACTGTGTTCGCAATGCCTTCGATTGCTGAGTTGCAAAGCATCGCGACAATGGAGGCGATGGCGTCTGGTCGTCCGGTAGTGGCTGCAGACGCAATGGCTCTTCCTCACCTGGTACACGACGGGGACAACGGCTATCTATTCCCACCAGATGATGTCGATGTTTTTGCGGATCGTCTGAAACGCGTTCTCACTGCAGACAAGAAAGAGCTCGAGCGACTAAGCGAAAACTCGCTTTACTTGATCCAATCTCATGACATCGAAAGAACTCTTGCCATCTTCGAAGGTTTGTACCGTGGAGACCAGGATGCCGAGCGCACTTCAGACGATAACCGCGAAGATTATTTGCTTCCTATTGGTCGCCTGAACGCCCGGCTTCACAAGCAAATGCTCACTCTGCGCAAGCAAACCGTAGCCCTTCGCGCCGCCTCTCTAAGCCTCGTAGACCGGGCAGAAGATGCCGTAGATGAGATGCGAGACAAATTGGGAGAGCTCCGCGGAGACCTTCTGAAACGCACCAAGAAGGTTGCTAGGAAGGCTAAAAAGGCCATTATCGAGGCTGCTGAAAGCCTCAAATCTGATGACTAGACTCATCAGGCGGGGGAGTTAGCTCAGCCGGTTAGAGCAGCGGACTCATAATCCGTCGGTCGCGGGTTCAAGTCCCGCACTCCCCACTTGCACTTTTCAGGCCGTTCGGCATACTATTTTGTTCTGCCTCTCAAGAGGAGCACAGGTCGTTGGGGAAGACGTACCTAGGCTCAGGAGGCGAAATGAACGGTATTTCTGCCCAGGGCATGGGATTTATCCATAGTGCCCACAGGGCTCTTCTGCCACATCTTGAGTGGACAATCGGTAGTGTCTTTGGACAGCCGATTCCCATGCGGTGGCAGCCCATAGACCTAGATCAATTCCGAGCGGAATTCCATTGGCAGGGCAATCACCACCATGGTTCAGAGCTCGCAGCGGAACTCATGGGGTGGAAAACACTCCGATTTGAAGTAACCCAGCACGATCACCGTTGGTCATACACTCCGAATCTTGGGCTTTTCCATAGTGAAACTGACGACGCCGGAAACATTCTGGTTAACGAATTTCGATTGAAGAATGCCTTAGATAATGCTGGCTCGAATGCAATCGAGCTTCAGCGTCAGATGAGAATTTTGATTGGCCAGCCATGGGACGACGAACTAGAACAATTCAGAATCAATGGAGAGAATGCCCCAGTAATTTGGTTGCGCTCGGTCGCTAACTAAAAACTAGTTGTAACTGCGGAATGCGATAACCGCGTTGTGTCCACCAAAACCAAAAGAGTTTGAGATGGCAAGTAGCGGTCCGTCAGGGAGTTTACGCGGTGATGTTGCTACATCGAGCGGAATCTCAGGATCCTGATTGTCGAGGTTTATGGTTGGTGGAGCCACTCGCTCGTGCAGCGCGAGGACTGTAAAGATTGCTTCTATAGCGCCGGCGCCGCCAAGTAGGTGTCCAGTGCTCGACTTGGTTGCCGAGAAGACTATGTTGTTTAGGTGATCGCCAAATACGCGCTTTAGTGCAACATACTCTGCGATGTCACCAACCGGGGTAGAAGTAGCGTGAGCATTTACGTGTACAACGTCTTCAGGTTTTGCATTTGCCTGCTTTAGTGCTGCGATGACAGCGCGAGCAGCACCAGCGCCTTCAGGGTCTGGTGCGGTGATGTGGTGGGCGTCACTGGTAACAGCACCACCAACTAATTCTGCGTAAATCTTTGCGCCGCGGGCCTTTGCATGTGCCTCGGTTTCAAGAACTAATGCACCGGCTCCTTCGCCCATAACGAAACCGTCGCGTGCAACGTCGTATGGACGCGACGCGGCAGTAGGGTTTTCGTTCTTACGCGATAGTGCATGCATTGATGCGAATGCTGCGATAGGCATAGGGTGAATTGCTGCTTCAGCGCCTCCGGCAACAACCACATCAATCTCGCCCGATTGCAAGCGAATGATGGCATTGGCGATTGCTTCGGTGCTGGATGCACATGCTGAAACGGCGGTGCGAACTCCACCACGCGCGGCGATGTCCATGCCGATTGCAGCTGCAGGGCCGTTTGGCATAAGCATAGGTACGGTCATCGGAAGCACACGGCGTGGGCCATGCTCTTTCAAGGTGTCGTAGGCATCGAGCAAAGTCCATACTCCACCGATACCGGTTGCGAACTCAACTGCTAGGCGCTCAGGCTGAACCTCTGGCGAACCTGCGTCTGCCCAAGCTTCGCGTCCTGCGATAAGTGCGAATTGACTTGAAGGATCTAGTCGCTTTGTCTCTGGAACACTCAAAACATCTTTGGCTTTTACCTTTGCTTGTCCAGCGAAGGTTACCGGGATTTGATACTGCTCAACCCATGGTTGTTCGAGTGTGCTGATGCCAGACTCGCCGGCAAGAAGTGCGCGCCAAGTTGACTGGACATCGCCACCGAGTGGGGTGGTAGCCCCAATCCCGGTAACGACAATCTTGTGAGACAAAGTTGTTGGACCTTACTGAGCGTTGGTGATGAAGCTAACTGCGTCGCCTACGGTCTTTAGGTTTGCAACTTCATCTTCAGGGATGGTTACGCCGAACTTGCCTTCAGCGTTCATAACGATGGTCAACATTGAGATTGAGTCGATGTCTAGGTCGTCAACAAATGACTTTTCAAGCTGAACTGAGCTGGTGTCGATACCGGTCTCTTCGTTAACGATTTCTGCTAGACCAGCTAGTACTTCTGCCTGCGATAGTGCCATTACGGTTTCTCCTTGATTTGGGTTTCTCTGAACAATTTTAGGGTAGAACGACAACTTGAGCCGCGAAGGCAAGCCCTGCACCGAAGCCGATCTCAAGTGCTAGGCCGCCAGATTTGACCTCGCCTGAGGTCAGCAGCGCATCCATGGCAAGCGGAATACTGGCAGCTGAGGTGTTTCCGGTGTAAATGATGTCACGGGCCACCACAACTGACTCGGGTAGCTCTAGCTGTTTTACCAATTCATCAATTATTCGGATGTTGGCCTGGTGGGTAACCAAGGCTGTAAGTTCCTCTGGTTTCACACCAGCCACCTCAAGGGCTTTGCGGGCAACCTTAACCATTTCCCAAACGGCCCATTTGAATACGGTTGCTCCGTCTTGCACCAGGGTTGGCCAACCTGCCTCGCCATCGCGAAGTTCGATAAGAGAAGCGGTCATTCCAACTGCGTCCCAGTGTGAGCCATCGCTACCCCAAACGGTTGGGCTAATTCCAGCAAAATCACTTGGTCCAACAATCGCAGCACCAGCTCCATCTCCGAGAAGGAATGAAATAGTGCGATCAGTTGGGTCGATGAAGTCAGAAAGTTTTTCTCCACCGACTACCAGCACGTATTTGGCCATACCAGAGCGAACCAAAGCATCCGCTTGAGCAATTCCGTAGCAGTAGCCGGCGCAGGCGGCGGAAACATCGTAAGCAGGTGCAGGGTTCGCTCCAACTTTGTCAGCGAGTAGAGCTGCGGCCGATGGTGTCTGATGTGGATGGGTGATGGTGCTAAAAATTACTGCACCAATTTCTTTGGGATCGATTCCTGCGCGCTCAATTGCCTGATTTGACGCTTCCACGGCCATGTCCATGAGTGAACGATCTTTGCTGGCACGTCGGCGAGTGATGATTCCAGTACGTCGCTGAATCCATTCGTCGCTTGAATCGATAGGGCCAGCAATGTCGTCATTGGTAACTGCCAGATCTCCACGTGCAGCACCAAGTGCGTAGATGCGCGAAAACTTAACCGGTGAGTACTGGTTGAGTGTTGGCTGATTCATTAGGCTCCGATTCGTTGAACTCTACAAAGATACCGCTTAGTTGTTAGCGGTGATTGTTGATAAGTGCCAAAGCGGCGTCAAGGTTTTCGGGAGTTTTGACAGCCACTGCCTCAACTCCCGGCATCGCGCGCTTCGCGATACCTGTCAATGTTCCTGCTGGACTTACTTCGATGATTGCAGTTACACCTGCATCCAACATTGACTGCATACACATGTCCCAGCGCACTGGGTTTGAGACTTGCTTTACAAGAAGATTCTTGAATTCCTCTCCGCTATTGATGAGCAAGCCACCGGCATTGCTCCAAATCTTGGTATCTGGGTCGTTTACTGATACGCCTGTTGCGTAATCGGCTAGCGCGCTTACCGCTGGTTTCATGTATCGAGTGTGGAATGCGCCAGCCACCTGGAGCGGGATGACTCGAGCGCCAGCAGGCCCTTCGGCCTGAAGTTTGGCAATAGCCTCTGCAGAACCGGCAGCCACAATCTGACCGCTGCCGTTGTAGTTGGCTGGCTCAAGATCTAGCTCTGCTAATCGAGCTTCGACGACGGATTGCTCGCCACCAACGATTGCCGCCATTGAGGTTTTCTCAATCGCCGCAGCCGCTGCCATTGCATCGGCACGAACCTTTACAAATTTGATTGCCTGCTCTGCATCAAAAATCCCTGCAATCGCAGCAGCAGTGATCTCACCGACGGAGTGACCGCTAACCCCGGCGATTCCACTCTCCGCAGCGGACCTGCCACCAAGTAGGGCACTCACTGTCGCAATTCCGGCTGCAACAATTAGCGGCTGAGCGACTGCTGTGTCTCGAATAGTGTCGGCATCACTTTCAGTACCGTGCTTGATTAAGTCGAAACCTGAGGCGGATTGCATTGTCTCAATTGAGGTTCTGAATTCTGGCAGTTCCAACCATGGTGAGAAGAAACCAGGGGTTTGAGCACCTTGACCGGGGCAGACGATTGCAATCATTGTTTCTCCTATTTTTTCTTCAACTATTTTTCACCAAGTGAACCGAGAACCATCGCAACTTGCAGCACAAATGCTTCGTGTGCTCCAGTGGCATCCCAGCCAATTACGTCTGATATGCGCTTGAGACGATAACGCACAGTGTTTGGGTGAACAAAAAGCAGCTTTGCCGTGCCCTCAAGAGATCGTCCGGAATCTAAATACGCAGTGAGTGTTTCTAAGAGATCCGAAGAATTTGCGGCGAGTGGTTCATAAACTTTTTCGATCAGCGTTTGTTTTGCAATTGTGTCTCCGGCAAGTGCTCTTTCTGCTAGAAGATCATCGGCATGAACTACTCGCTCAGCCTTTGTAGAATTGCGAATCACTGAATAGGCCGAAAGAGCAGCCTTCGCCGAAATTGTTGCTGAAGATACATCACGAATAGTTGGCCCGATGACAATGTTGCCGCCACCGAAATACGGCTCAAGTTCGTTGACTATGGAGCTAAAACTCTTGGTTTCACCCTTTTGCTCAGCTATGTGACCGAGTACCACAATCAGGCGGTCAGCATGGATTCCAATCAGCACATCCGAGTGTGCCTTGCGTGCAGCTCGGCGAAATTGGTCGGCGTCAAAAGTTTGTGGCACTGTTCCAATCCGGACAATCACTGATCCGGTTGCTCGCCAACCCAGGGCGGCTACTCGTGAAGAAATTTCGTCTGTGTGTTCGCCGCTCAAAATCGAGTCAACTACAAGTGCTTCAAGTCGCGCATCCCAAAGACCTCTTGCCTCCGCGGCTCTCGCATACACATCTGCAGCACTGAATGCAATTTCACGGGAATAGAGAAGTACTGAGTCGCGAAGTTCGGGGTCATCGCGCAGAATGCGTTCTTCAACAACTTGAACTACCACACGAATTAGTTGCAAGGTTTGCTGCAAAGAAATCGAACGAAGTAACTCTCTCGGTGCTACTTCGAATACGTCAGCAGCAACCCAAGGTTGCGACTTTGGATTGTCGTACCAAGCCAGGAAAGAACTAATTCCAGATTGTGCAACTAAGCCAACAGATGCACGACGCGCTGCAGGCATCTCGCGATACCAAGACAGAGTCGCCTCAAGTTTCTTGAGCGTCTCGCTATTCAGCTCACCCGAAATCGATTTGAGCCAAGCAAGAGTTTCTTTTTTAGGCCTCGCCACCGGCAGATCCAGAAGTTCCTGCGTTTACATCGTGGAGTCGGTACTTGTCGATGGCCTGCTGAGGAATCGATGCATCGATTTCTCCGCGCTCAACCAACTGCTCTAGTACGCGAACCACAATCGATGGTCCATCAATCTTGAATGAACGACGTGCGGCTGCGCGAGTGTCTGAGAAACCAAACCCGTCGGCACCTAGGGTTGCATAGTCGCCCGGAATCCAGTTGCGAATCTGGTCAGGCACCTGGTGCATGTAGTCAGAAACACCAAGGAATGGTCCGCGAGCGTCCTTGAGTTTGTGCGTCAAGTAAGCAACCGGGATTTCAGCGTTCGGGTTCAAGAATCTGAACTCATCGCGCTTCAATCCATTGCGACGAAGCTCGGTCCACGAGGTTACCGACCAGATGTCTGCCGATACACCCCAGTCATCCTGCAGTAATTGCTGAGCCTCGTAAGCCCAAGGAACGGCAACACCAGATGCCAGAATCTGAGCCTTCAAGCCGTCATGGTTATTTTCGCTGATTCGGTGAATACCGCGAATGATGCCATCGACGTCAACATTTTCAGGTTCCGCTGGCTGAACGATTGGTTCGTTGTAAACAGTCAGGTAATAAAGAACGTTTGGATCCTTGTGGGTTCCGCCATACATGCGCTCGATACCACTTCGGATGATGTGACCGATTTCGTATCCGTAAGCAGGGTCGTAACTAATTACTCCAGTGTTTGTTGCTGCGAGAATCGGAGAGTGACCGTCCGCGTGCTGTAAACCTTCACCAGTAAGAGTTGTGCGTCCTGCGGTTGCACCAATCATGAATCCACGTGAAAGCTGATCGGTTGCTGCCCAGATCGCGTCAGCAGTGCGCTGGAATCCGAACATCGAGTAGAACACATAGAACGGAATCATCGGCTGACCCTGCGTTGCATAGGAAGTTCCTGCAGCAGTTAGCGCAGCAATCGAACCCGCTTCGTTGATACCGGTGTGAACGATTTGTCCTGCTGGTGATTCTTTGTATGACAAAAGAAGTTCGCGGTCTACAGAGATGTAGTGCTGACCATTTGGATTGTAAATCTTCGCGGTAGGGAAGAACGCATCCATTCCGAAAGTTCGTGCTTCGTCAGGAATGATCGGAACAATTCGATCACCAAATTCTGGTGAACGAAGTAGATCCTTCATCAAGCGAACGAAAGCCATGGTGGTGGCAACTTCTTGAGTTCCCGATCCGCCCTTGGCAATTTTGTAAGCATCTTCGGTTGGAAGTTTGAAGTCAACATACTTGCTGCGACGTTCAGGTAGGTATCCACCAAGTTCGCGTCGACGTTCGTGCATGTACTGAATTTCTGGAGCATCCTGACCTGGGTGGAAGTAAGGAGGCTGGTATGGATTCTCTTCCAACTGAGAGTCTGTAATTGGAATGTGAAGTTCGTCACGGAAACTCTTGAGGTTGTCCAGTGTCAACTTCTTCATCTGGTGAGTGGCATTACGGCCCTCGAAAGACTTTCCAAGGGTGAAGCCCTTGATGGTCTTGGCTAGGATAACGGTCGGCTGACCCTTGTGCTCCACTGCAGCTTTGTATGCCGCGTAAACCTTGCGGTAGTCGTGCCCACCGCGTTTTAGACCCCAAATCTCGTCGTCAGAAAGGGTTTCTACCAACTTCAGAGTGCGTGGGTCTCGACCGAAGAAGTTTTCGCGCACAAACGCGCCATTCTCGGTCTTATAAGTCTGGTAGTCACCGTCTGGAGTCTTATTCATCAGGTCAACAAGTGCACCTTCGTGGTCTTGCTCAAGAAGAGAATCCCATTCGCGACCCCAAACCACCTTGATGACATTCCAACCTGCACCGCGGAAGAAGCTCTCAAGTTCCTGAATAATTTTTCCATTACCGCGCACTGGGCCATCGAGACGCTGAAGGTTGCAGTTAACTACGAAAGTTAAGTTGTCCAGTTTGTCGTTCGCGGCAAGTTGAAGTGCACCACGTGACTCAACTTCATCAAGCTCACCGTCGCCTAGGAATGCCCAGACGTGCTGCTCACTAGTGTCTTTGAATCCACGTCCGCTTAGGTAGCGGTTGAACTGTGCTTGGTAAATCGCATTGATTGGACCGATTCCCATCGAAACTGTTGGGAACTGCCAGAAGTCAGGCATCAAACGTGGGTGTGGGTAAGAAGAAAGTCCGCCACCTGCATGTGATTTTTCTTGACGGAAACCATCAAGTTGATCTGCACTCAAACGACCTTCGAGGAATGCACGTGCATACGGGCCAGGTGATGCGTGACCCTGGATGAAAATCTGATCGCCACCAGAAGCGTGGTCTTGTCCTTTAAAGAAATGGTTGAATCCAACTTCGTAAAGCGAAGCCGAAGAAGCAAAAGTTGAAATGTGTCCACCGACACCAATACCTGGGCGCTGTGCGCGGTGCACGAGCATCGCAGCGTTCCAGCGCATCCATGAACGATAAGTTCGTTCGATTTTTTCGTCACCTGGGAAAGCCGGTTCGCTTTCGGTAGGAATGGTATTGATGTAGTCAGTGGTAGGAACGATTGGCACGTTCAGTTGAAGTTCGTGCGAACGTCGCAGCAGATTCAACATGATTTCGCGAGCGCGACCACGGCCGTGAACACGGCTCACCGCGTCGAGTGACTCTAGCCATTCGCGCGTTTCTTCAGGGTCTAGGTCTGGGGTGTT
>JACCDO010162653.1_pt1 | contig 18386 bp, 16 predicted proteins | sample 7446101 | NCBI WGS metagenome assembly JACCDO01 (sample SAMN15323440, study PRJNA562643) | freshwater metagenome | isolation source: river surface water | place: USA:Blue River Watershed | collected 2017-08-16 | reverse complement strand
GTCACCTACTGATCATGGGTCCGCGCATTCTGTTTGCAATCGCAATCGTCGCCCTCATTTCATCGGCCTCCGCTGCACTGAACATCACACCGCCGCAACTGGCCCCCGATGAACAGGGCGTGATCGCGACCGAGGTGCGGTCGAGCCTGGCGACGTCCTCACGCTGGTCAGTACGCCTGGTGGTCTGGGATCCGAATGCCCCAGAGGCCGCGCCCTCCGGCGCGATGCCGGTCTCGGCCCTGGCCGCGCCACCCTATCTCAACGGTGTCGAGGTCTCGCCCCGATTCTTTTCCTTGGCGAGTTCCGGGCGGCAAGTAATCCGAGCCCGGGTCAGCGATCGTTCGAAGTACTACCGACTCCTGATTGAACAGATTCCGGAAGATACCCTGTCCGCCCAGGGCGTGAATTTCCGGTTCCGATTCAGTCTTCCGGTCTACCGCTCCGTACAAGACCCCTTGATTCCTCGCGGCATCGTGATTCAGTAAATGATCGAGGCCGCTTGGCTGTTCGCGGCCGTCGAACTCAACGGTGCAGTGCTCTCCCGCGGCGCCCATGTGCATCTGGATGAACGGGAGTGTGCCGTCGAGTTGCGCGTGATCGCACCTGCACTCACTATCGAAGCGCAGCGTCACGGCACCCGCGCCCGCGTCTGGGTCACGCCCGCCCAGCACTGCAGCTTCGATGAACCCGATCAACTGCTGCGCATCCGATTGCCCCAACATCAGCTGGCCACCCAGACCCTGACACTGGGCGAGTCGGGCAACACGATGAGCATTTCGCTACTGCATCACCCCGAGGGTTTAGCCCAGTCCGCAGACTACGCCGCCCAAGCGCCCACGCGCACCATTCCTGCATTGGCGGTGGATGCGGTCACCGGTTCCGGGCTTCACGGCCTGGGCGCCATGTGGACCTGGGGACCCTGGAGTCTTCAAGCGCTGCATCAACGTCCCGTTGCCAGTGCATCCAGCACGCGGGCCACCGGCGAATACTTTTTTACGGGCGGTGGCCATATTCGGGTCGGCGACTTTCGCACAGACCATGGTCCAGAGCAACGGTTTGGCGAGTTTCGTGGTCTGGTGATTACGAACCGGGCGGCACCACTACGCGGGGATGGCAAAGCCGAAGCCGATCTGGCCATTCAGAGCCCGTCGCGGGTGCAGTTCTTTGATCGCAATGGCATCGCCGTCTACTCCAGTGAGATCCTTCCACCCGGCAATTACCGCGTCCAAGGATTTGGTGCCAGTACGGTGCCAGGGTTTTTAGAGGCGCGACTCGTCGACATCAATGGCGTGACGCAATCGATCGCCCTGCCATGGTCCGCCGACCGCAAACTCTTGTCGCATCAACTCAGCGAATGGGAAGTGTTCAGCGGAGAGCCGCGTGCGATCACCGGAGCACTTCGCCCACCACCCTTGCACGCGGCCCGCTGGCGTTACGGATTCCATCACCATGTCACGGCGGGACTGCATGTAGAGACACTCCACCAACGGCATCGTGAGTCCATTGAGATCAGTACACGTGCCATTCCCAACACCATCACCACTGCCGCCATCGGTCAATCCTGCACCTCCGGCTGCTCCACCACCTGGTTGACCGAAGCGCGCCTGACCCTCGGCGCGCGTATGAGTACGACCTGGAGCGCCAGTCAAACAGAATCATTGACTGAACCTGGCCTGCAAAGGGCCATGCAGTTCAGTCTCTCGGGTTCACTGCATCCACGGCTCTCGGGCACGGTGCACCTGTCGTCGCTTCGCACCCCCCTTACCGATGCGCAATACGCGGCGACGGTATCGGGTCATTTGAGACTTGATCACAGCACCAGTCTGGTGATGCAGGCACGTCACCACGTGCTGCCCCAGGAGGCCTCGCGGTGGTCCGGATTTTTTGGTGTGACCATGCAGTTCGGAAAGCACAACGCCTCGGTATCCAGTGTGGCGTCCTTTCGGTCCGGTGATGCCACCGGTCATCCGGTCGGCGTGAACGTTCAAGCCTCCCTTGGAGGCGGCACGCTCTACGGTCCACATCTGAGCCTGGCCCACAGTCAGGACGGAGCCGCCCGATCAGACGGATTTTTTCGCTACGCAACCCCCTATGGAGACGCCTCCTTGCGTGCCGACTCCTTCTCCCGGCGTCTGAACTGGTCCGCCGCCACACGTCTGTGGATCACCGATGAGACTATCACCTTTGGGCCCGTCGGGGAAGACAACCTGGTCATACAGCAACTTGGAGCGGCGAATATTCGTGTCCAACACTCCGGGCGTGATGCCCAGACCTCCAATGCCGATGGCATTGTCGTGTTTCGCAAAGCGCCGCCATGGACCGACACCGCCTATAGCGTCGATGCCAAAACACTGCCGTTTGGCGCCCAGTTGGCCAGCACCCGAGTGCGCATCCCCTTGGCGAGTAACCGTGCCTACCTCGTGGACTATCGGGGTCTCTGGTCGCAGGTTCAATCCTGGCGCTTAAGCGCCGCGACGCTCGCAGAGTTGACGGAACCGATCGCCGCACGTGATCGGTTCGGCAAGCGGGTGTTCGTCGCCGCCGATGGTTTTGTGGACATCACATCGCCGGCGCAGTTGCCATTGAACATCGTCGGTGCAGGGCGCACAATGATCTGCACCCAGGGTCTGCCGTCACGCAGTGCCTCCGTTGGCGGGCAAGACATGGCGCTCGACTGTAGCACTACCCCATCGCTGTAAAAGGAGAAGATCATGAACGACTTGGTCGCCATCCGCGAATCACTTCACCACATCCGCAACCAACTCAGTCTGATTACGGGTTATTCCAGCCTGATGAAGGAAAGCCCCAATCTCAGCGATCGGGAGCGCAAGGACATACAGTCCATCACCACCGCCGCCTTCGTGATTCGCGATCACCTGATCACCATTGAATCCCTGTGCGCGACCGACGCACCGCCCTCACCCTAACGGGGTGTTACCCGACAGACTACCCGCGCCCAATAAACGGCATGGCCGAGGCCATCACGGTCATGAACTGCACATTGGCCGATAACGGCAACCCCGCCATGTACGCGACACCATCGGCCACATCGGCGATTGCCATGCGCGGTTCTGCCATCCGCGTGCCATTGGCCTGAAGCGCACCTGCACCAAATCCAGTGGTCATCTCCGAAGCGGCATTACCAATATCTATTTGACCGCAGGCGATGTTAAAGGCACGGCCATCCAAGGACAGGGATTTGGTGAGCCCGGTAATAGCATGCTTTGTCGCGGTATAGCCCACGGATTGCGGCCGCGGCGCATGCGCAGAGATAGAGCCATTGTTAATGATCCGGCCACCCTGCGGTGTTTGACGTCGCATCTGTGCAAATGCGGCGCGCGCGCACAGAAACGCACCGGTCAGATTAATGTCCACCGATTCGCGCCAGCTGGCCACCGACAGCTCATCAATCAATTGACCCGGCGGGAAGATGCCCGCATTGTTAAAGAGCAGATCCACACGGGACCAATTCGCTACAATTTCGGAAAACAGGCGATCCACGTCGGCCTCCTGGGAGACATCGGCCGACACCACCAGCGATCGGTCTGCAAAGCCTTGCACCGTCTCCACCAAGGGGTCCCGACGTCGACCGGTCACGGCCACCTTCCAGCCCTGTGCCAATAATTTCTGCGCCACCGCCCGACCGATGCCACTGCCGGCTCCGGTCACCACGGCGATTCCGGGTTCTGACAATGTCGATGCGGTGATCTCGGCCATGATGATCTGCTCCGTGAAGTAAGATGAAGACACAGTGCGTTAGTGTAAATCGAAGAGTGCAAGGGCCTGATGATGACACCCACAACGGTTATTTATCTGCATGGTTTCCGCAGTTCACCGCAGTCCTCTAAAGCGGTGCGGGTGGGACAGGATCTCGCCACACGGGGGGTCGGCTACGCCTGCCCCGCACTGGACATTGCCCCGCTCACTGCAATGGCTCAGATTCATACTGCGATTGACCACGCCTTATCCCAGGGGGATCGGGTGCGCCTGATCGGAAGCTCGCTCGGAGGCTTTTTTGCCAGTGCCGTCATGGAGAGCCATCCGCAACGTGCACAGTTCAAGGCCGCACTGCTGAATCCCGCGCCGTGGCCGGCCCGCGATCTGGCCCCGTATGTAGGGGAGTTACCGGCCTGGCACACCCAGGAGGTATTGAACTTTCGGCGCGAGTACATCGACGATCTCAAGGCCCTCGAAGTGGGCATCACCATGCCCGAACGCTATCTGTTAGTGGCGGCGAAGGGCGATGAGCTTTTGGACTGGAAGGAAATGGTCGCGCGCTATCCCGGTGCCCATCGGCATGTGATCGAGGGATCCGATCACGGGCTGTCGGACTTCGATGATCACTGGCCCATCATTCGCACGTTTTTACTCGCAGCCTGACCCACTACCCTGCCGTGGACAGTGACGGTCGGCTCACTCGGTGACCGCGGTCAAAATCCACGCGCAGTAATAACAGTAGCCCGATCAGAAAAAAACCTCCGGTGACCAACATCGCCACGCGATGGGCGTTGTTCGTGATCCAGGTGACCCATCCATAGGTCATGGGTCCCAAAATCGCCGATAGGTTCACCGCCACTCCCCACAGTCCGAAGGTCTCGGCCTCGCGCCCGGGGCGTGCCAGATAGGCCACCGCCGCGCGCGCACCACTCTGAGACGCCCCCATGGCCAAGCCGGCGAAGTTTGCGGCCACCCAGAATAAAAGAGGCGTCGTGGCTTGCCAGGCCACCACCACCATCACCAGCCAAAAGATCAATGCCGCGATCAGGCTGCGCCGATGCCCCACGCGATCCTGGAAAAAACCAAACGCCCAGGCGCCCACGGCCGCCGTGATGTTCACCACCAAAATTAAGGTGATGGTCTGGGACATCGAAAACCCCATCACCTCTTGGGCATAGACCGCCGCCAACGCAATCACGGTCTGAACGCCGGCGTGATACACGACCACGCACACCAGAAAGCGACGCAGATCCGTTTGCGCCTGCGCCGCTTGCCATGTGGCAATCAGTCGCCCCCAACTCAGATCCCACCACTGATCCGCGCCACGTTGCGGCGATGCCGTTTCGGGTGCGGCACGCTCACGCAACACACGCAACGCCCACCACGCCGAGAGTCCAAACAATCCCGCTGTGATCAGCATGGTGCCACCGACCACCCCCTGGGCATCGTGACCACGGGCCTGCGCCCAGGTGACCCATGCCAGTGCTAATCCCAATGCCGTGAGCCCCCCGATATAGCCCCAGGCCCAGCCGTAACCGGAGATCCGGCCCAGATGTTCATCCTGCGCCAATTCCGGCAGAAAGGCCGCCGACATATCCTGGTGCGTGGCAAAGCAGAGATTTGAGATCACCAACAAAAATCCTGCCCAGACCATCATGCCCGGCCCCACGCTGGCCAAGAGCCCTGTGCTCACCACACAACCGATCGTGGTGATGATCAAGACCGATTTCTTTTTCGCCCGACGATCCGCATAAACGCCCAGGATCGGCGCACTCAGCATCACCAGCCCGTAGCTGATGGCCAGTACGAGCGTCCAGACCAAGGTGGCATGCGGCGCGCCCTGCATCACCGTGGCCACGAAATACGCGTTAAACACCGCCGTGAGCACGACCGTGGTGTAGCCTGAGTTGGCAAAGTCCAGGCTTGCCCACGCCCAGACTTCCCGCGGTGCGACGCCCGGTTTCAATAATGCGGATGCCCGATGCCCCATAGACCCTTCACCATTTCCCGTAAGCCGTCATGATGAGGCAAAATCCGACTTCGCGTCCTCCAGTTCAACCCCTGGCACGACCACTCTTATGAACCACGATCGCCCTGTCACGACCGCTGCCCCTGCGGCACCTAAAAAAGTCTATGTGCGCACCTTCGGGTGCCAGATGAACGAATACGACTCCGACAAGATGGTCGATATTCTTCACGCCTCACACGGCATGGAATCCACCAACTCCCCCGAAGAGGCCGATGTGATTCTCTTCAATACCTGTTCGGTGAGGGAAAAGGCACAGGCGAAAGTCTTTTCGGATCTTGGGCGTGCACGGGAATTAAAGAAGCTAAAACCCGAACTGATCATTGGCGTGGGCGGTTGTGTGGCTTCTCAGGAAGGGCAGGCCATCGTGCAGCGCGCCCCGTATGTGGATGTGGTGTTCGGGCCGCAGACCTTGCACCGCCTTCCCGACCTGATCGAAGCACGTCGCCGCACGCACAAACCGCAAGTGGATATCCGTTTCCCGGAAATCGAAAAGTTTGATCATCTGCCACCGGCCCGGGTCGAGGGCCCCACCGCTTTTGTCTCCATCATGGAAGGGTGCAGTAAATACTGCAGCTTCTGTGTCGTGCCCTACACCCGCGGCACCGAAGTGTCCCGGCCGCTCGAAGACGTTCTCGCCGAGATCGCTGAACTTGCAGAACGGGGTGTTCGGGAAGTCACACTGCTTGGTCAAAACGTCAACGCCTACCAAGGGGCGATCGATAAACAGCAGTCCGACGGGGATACTGCCGACTTTGCAACCCTATTGGAGCTGGTGAGCGCCATGGAGGGCATCGCGCGCATTCGGTACACGACCTCCCACCCCCGGGAGTTCACACCGAGGCTTATCGATGCCTATGCACGATTGCCAAAACTTGTTGATCACGTTCACCTGCCCGTGCAGTCCGGTTCGGACAAAATCCTGTCGGCAATGAAGCGCGGCTACACGGCGCTGGAGTACAAATCCATCATCCGTCGTCTGCGGACCGTGCGCCCGGATATTTCTATTTCCACCGACATCATCGTGGGGTTTCCTGGCGAGACCAAATCCGATTTCAACGCCACCATGGCCCTGATTGACGCCATCGGTTTTGATACATCCTTTAGCTTCATCTACAGCCCGCGGCCGGGCACTCCCGCCGCCGATCTGACGGATGACACCCCCAAAGCCTTGAAACTCGAACGCCTGCAAACACTTCAGGCCACCATCGCGGCCAACGCCACCAGGATTTCACAGCGCATGGTCAGTACCGTTCAGACCATCCTGGTGGAGGGCCCCTCGCGCAAAGATCCCAACGAGGTTCAGGGCCGAACAGAAAACAATCGTGTCGTGAATCTGCAGGGGCATCCCCGACTCATCGGGCAGCTGATTCCTGTGCACATCACTCAAGCTCACCCCCACTCCTTGCGTGGAGAAGCGCTATAAGACTTACGCTCTCGTTAGTGTTCGGTAAAGGCGTTCGGGCAACGTCACTGCCGCTATCGCGTCCACGACTGCGACGCCTGATCATGGCGAGTCTGCCGGTACGTTGCGCCGGTGCAGAGATCACGCTCGTGGTGCTCGGGGCAGCCGAGGCCAAGCAGCTGAACAAAGAATTTCGTCAAAAGGATTACGCCACCAATATCCTGACGTTTGATTACCGTGGACTGCCTCACGTGAAGGCCGATCTGGTGATCTGTCACCCGGTCGTGGTGCGCGAAGCCAACGCAGCCGGCAAACCCTTGGATCATCACTACGCCCATCTGATCGTGCATGGTGTGCTTCACGCCTGCGGAATGGATCATCAGTCCGATCGTGACGCGCAACGCATGGAAGCCCTTGAAATCACGCTGTTGCAACGATTCCGAATTCCCAACCCCTATACACCTGTGGCAAGATAAGGGCTTCGCAACTCGACCCACGCTGCATGAGCGACCCACTCCCCGGAAACGGGACCCCCGGTCTAAAAGCACAACTGGACCGCCTGATCGCCCGCCTCTTTCGGCGAACCGATGACAAAGAAGACCTGATCGAGCAGCTGCGCGAAGCGCAGGAGCACTCCGTGATTGACGCGGATGCGGTCTCCATGATGGAAGGCGTCATGCAGGTGGCCGATCTCCAGGTCCGTGATCTGATGATTCCGCGCTCGCAGATGGACGTCATCGATATTGATGACCCTCTGGAAAAGATCCTGGAGGTTGTGGTCAAAACTGCCCACTCGCGTTTTCCGGTGATGGAAGGCAAACGGGACAACATCATCGGCATTCTTTTGGCCAAGGATCTCCTGAAGTGCCTCGCCGAACACGATGATGACCTGCGTGGAATGCTTCGCCCCGCGGTGTTCGTGCCGGAGTCCAAGCGGCTTAACGTGATGCTCCGCGACTTTCGTTTGAATCGCAATCACATTGCCATCGTCGTGGATGAATACGGTGGCGTGGCCGGTATGATCACCATCGAAGATGTGCTCGAACAAATCGTGGGCGACATTGAGGACGAACACGATATTGAGGAAGACGATGACAATATCGTGCCCATGCCCCGCCAAGCGGGGCGGTTCCGGGTGCGCGCACTCACCACACTGGAACAGTTCAACGCGAGTTTTTCCTCTGACTTGACCGATGAACAGGTCGATACCATCGGGGGCTACGTCACCGATGCCTTTGGCCGCGTGCCCCACCGCGGAGAGCGGATCGAACTGAAAGGGTTTCGGTTTGAAGTCCAACGCGCCGATGCGCGTCAGGTGCACGTGCTGATTGCCGAACGCCTGCCGTCGGACACCCCGACCCCCGCGTCGTAAGCGCGCTCATGGTGCGGTGGACGGCGGTTCTCGCGTGGGTGGCGTACACCGCCGGCCTGCACTGGATCTACATCAGTCTGCACGTCTACGGTCAGATGCCCGCCGGGTTGGCCATCCTGGCCACGGGGATGCTCTCGGCCTATGTTGCCCTGTATGCCGTCGGTGCGGCGCTCGGTTGTCAATGGTTGCGACTGCGCGGGCGGGATCGCCTGACGCCCTTCGTCGCCGCGGCCGTGATCACCCTTGTGGAATGGTTACGCGGGCATCTGTTCACCGGATTTCCGTGGTTGGCCATCGGCTACCTGATGGTCGATACCCCGATGGCCGGCTTTGCGCCGTTGCTCGGTGTTTATGGGGTGGGCTTTGTGAGCGTCGTGGCGCTTGGCCTGCTGATCCAGGCCGTCCGCCATCGTGCATGGGGCGCATTCGGCGGTGCCGTGAGCATCGTGATTGCGGGCCTCGTACTATCGACCATCGCCTTCACCGAACCCAGCGGTCGACCCCTGCGGGTAGCGCTCGTACAAGGTGCCATTCCTCAGTCCATGAAGTTTGATCCCGCCCGCGAAGCACAATCGATCGCCGCACAATTGGAACTGGCACGGGCGGCCACCACACCGGGCGCCGCACACCTGATTGTGTTTCCCGAAACGGCGTTAGTGCGCCCCTGGGAGATGGCCACCATCGACACCCGCGAGGCCTTACACCGGTTGGCCACCCAGGCCAATGCCACCGTGATGCTGGGACTGCCACTATCGGATGCCGACGGCTATCGCAACAGCCTCATCGCGATTAACGCCAACACGCCCACCGGGGAGTTCGCCGCACGCTATGACAAACACCATTTGGTGCCCTTTGGTGAATTCATTCCGTTCGGGTTTCGCTGGTTTGTCAATGCGATGAACATGCCGCTGGGGGACTTTCAACGCGGCGCAGCCACCCAGTCACCGATCGCTGTACGCGACCAAACCATTGGTGTGAACATCTGCTTTGAAGATCTGTTTGGCGAGGAAATCATTCGGCCCCTTCATCCCGCGCGATCGGCATCCGAACAGCCCAGTATTCTGCTGAACATCAGCAATCTCGCCTGGTTCGGAGACACCATCGCCTTGTCGCAGCATCTGACCATTGCACGCATGCGTTCAATGGAAACGGGTCGGCCGAGCATTCGCGCCACGAACACCGGTGCGACGGTCGCCATCGACCATCACGGTGCGGTGATCGATCGACTGCCATACGGACAGGCAGGACTCCTGCTGTCGCAGGTGCAAGGCATGACGGGTGCAACACCCTATAACCGCTATGGCAACTGGCCAGTGCTCATCGTGTCGATCGCGTTGTTATGCATGGCCGTGATTCGACGTCAGCGCAGCGCCGCCTCAGCCATCGAAGCCGCCTGAGGCGCAACCCCGTCAGATAGAATGACGGCCATGCCAAGCTTTCAGAAAATTATTCTCACCCTGCAGGACTACTGGGATGCGCAGGGATGCGCGCTGCTCCAGCCCATCGACCTGGAGGTGGGTGCCGGCACCTCGCATACCGCCACATTTCTGCGTGCGCTTGGCCCCGAGCCCTGGCGCGCCGCCTATGTGCAGCCCTCGCGTCGCCCCAAAGATGGCCGCTATGGCAACAATCCCAATCGACTGCAGCACTATTACCAATATCAGGTGGTGCTCAAGCCCTCGCCGGAAAATATTCTGGATCTCTACCTGGGATCACTGAAAGCGCTGGGCATCGATCCTCTGGTCAATGACATTCGTTTTGTGGAGGACGACTGGGAGAACCCGACCTTGGGCGCCTGGGGACTCGGATGGGAAGTCTGGCTAAACGGCATGGAGGTCACACAGTTCACCTACTTTCAACAAGTCGGCGGCATCGACTGCGCCCCCATTACCGGAGAGATCACCTACGGCATTGAGCGCCTGGCCATGTATCTCCAAGGCGTGGAAAATGTCTACGACCTGATCTGGACCGAATGGACCGAAAACGGGCAGGCACGTCGGCTCTCTTACGGTGATGTCTATCACCAAAATGAAGTGGAACAGTCCACTTACAATTTTGAGCATAGCAATGTGCCCGTGCTCTTCACCCGTTTTGGCGAGCACGAAGCCGATGCCAAGCGTTTGCTCGAGGCGGGTCTGGCCTTACCCGCTTATGAACAGATTCTGAAAGCTGCCCATACCTTTAACCTGCTCGATGCCCGGGGAGCGATCTCCGTTACCGAGCGTGCCCAATACATCGGGCGTATTCGGAACCTCTCGCGTGCCGTGGCCCAGGCGTATGTGCAATCCCGCGAACAATTAGGGTTCCCCATGCTGAGCCGTTCCGCATGAGCACCGCCTCGCTTCTGATTGAACTGCTCACCGAGGAGCTGCCCCCAAAGGCCTTGTCGCGTCTTGGCGATGCATTTGCTGCCGCCATTGCCCAACGGCTAAAGACCGATGGACTCTGCGCCGCCGATGCGCCGGTATCTGCATTCGCCACACCGCGTCGCTTGGCGGTGCATATCGGTGCGGTCATGACCCAGGCACCTAGTCGGGAAAAACAAGAAAAACTTCTGCCGGTCGCGATTGCGCTGGACGCGCAAGGCCAGGCCACGCCCCCGTTGGTCAAAAAACTGGCCAGCCTTGGGGTCACGCTCACCAGTCCAGATCAACTCGATGCCCTTGAGCGTGTTCACGATGGCAAGCAAGAAGTGCTGTTTTACCGGCACACCGCCACGGGGATGTCGTTGACACAATCCGCACAGGCCGCCCTGGAAGACGCGATCGCTAAACTGCCCATTCCAAAGGTCATGACCTATCAGCGCCGCAATGGCGAGACCGTCAAGTTTGTGCGTCCCGCCCATGGATTACTCGCCCTGCATGGCATGACCGTGGTGCCGCTCACCGCACTTGGTCTAGTGGCCGGCAACACGACACGGGGACATCGCTTCCATTGCGATGCCCCCCTCACGATTCCTAACGCCGATGACTATGCCACGCTGCTGAGCACGCAGGGCAAGGTGATCGCCTCGTTTGCCCTTCGGCGCGACCAGATTGCCCGTGGACTGACGGATAAGGCCGCGCCGGATCGGGCGGTCATGCCCGATGCACTGCTTGATGAGGTCACCGCATTGGTGGAGTGGCCCGACGTTCTGGAAGGACGATTCGAAAAAGAATTTTTATCGGTGCCTCAGGAATGCCTGATTCTGACCATGCAACAGAATCAGAAGTATTTCGCGATCACCGATGCCCAGGATCGCCTCACCCACCGCTTCTTGCTGGTCTCGAACATCGCTTCCAAAGATCCGCAGGTCGTGATCTCGGGCAATGAGCGGGTGTTGCGTGCCCGTCTCTCCGACGCCAAGTTTTTCTTTGACCAGGACCGCAAAAAATCCCTAGCCTCGCGCATTGATGGGCTGGCCGCCGTGGTGTATCACAACAAGATTGGGCATCAACGCCAGCGGATTGATCGACTGGCGCTGTTATCCGGCCGTTGGGCCGGGCCACTTGGCGCCGATAGCGGCCTTGCAGAGCGGGCCGCACTGCTGGCGAAAGCCGACCTGCTGACCGACATGGTGGGTGAATTTCCCGAGCTTCAAGGGATCATGGGCACCTATTACGCGCGCCATGATGGGGAACCCGAAGACGTTGCGCTGGCCATTGAAGGCCACTACCACCCCCGATTCTCCGGCGACACGCTGCCGGTAAATGCCGTGGGCACTGCATTGGCGCTCGCCGATAAGATGGAGACCATCGTGGGCATTTGGGGCATCGGCCTGTCGCCCACCGGTGATAAAGATCCCTTCGCGCTGCGACGCCATGCACTCGGTGTGGTGCGTCTGCTGATTGAGAAGAAATTAGACCTATCACTCGATGTGCTGCTCCACGATGCCGTGGCCGCGTTTGCGGACGTGCCCGCCGTGCAGCCCGACCTTGGCGCCATCGAGGGGTTTATCCACGACCGCCTGCGCGCTTGGCTCAAGGAAAAAGGCTACGGTATCGAAGCGATCGATGCCGTACTCGCCCAGTGCCCATATCGGCTAAAAGAGATTCCTCAGCGCTTAGATGCCCTTCGCCACTTTATGGCGCAACCCGAAGCCCAGTCGCTGTGTTCGGCCAATAAACGTATCGGCAATATCTTGAAGAAGGCGGAACTGCCGGCAACCGCCTCGCTGTCCGTGACCCCGGCGCTCCTGATCGAACCGGCCGAGAAAACGCTCGCCGAGACACTGGCCACCATCGCACCACAGGCCCACAGTGACATGGCCCATGGCCGCTACACCGAGGCCTTGGCCCGTCTGGCGGCCCTCAAAGTCCCAGTGGATGCATTTTTTGATCACGTGATGGTCAATGCCGACGATCCCGCCTTACGTCAGAATCGTCTGGCCTTACTCGATGCTCTCCACCGCGCTATGAATCAGGTCGGTGATCTCTCGCGACTGGCCGCATGAGCGTACAAAGCGGGCCGCTCATCATCCTGGATCGTGATGGCGTGATCAATCACGACAGCGATAACTACATTAAGTCTCCGGATGAATGGCGACCGATGGACAGAAGCCTGGAGGCAATTGCCCGACTCACGCATGCCGGCTGGTCGGTGGCCGTGGCCACCAATCAGTCCGGCATTGAGCGTGGCCTGTTTGATATCAATACCCTGCACGCCATCCACACCAAGATGATGGCGGCGGTGGCCGATGCGGGCGGGCGCATCGATGGGATTTTTTTCTGTCCACACGCCCCGGATGCGGGATGCGACTGTCGCAAACCGGCCGCCGGTCTGCTGCGCGACATCAGTGCACGGTTCAATCGGGGCCTGGCCGGCATCCCGCTCGTGGGCGACTCCCTGCGGGACTTGAAGGCCGGTCTCGAGATGGACTGCGCCCTGTGGCTGGTCAAGACCGGTAAAGGTGCCCGCACGCTGGCCGCCGCACAGCAAGATCCCGAGAGCACCTTACCCCTTGCCACGCGCGTTGCCGAGGATCTGTTTGGCGCCGTGGATCAGATCCTGAAAGGCGGCGCTGCTCACTGATGCTGGCCATTCGTGCATTTCTGTTTTTAGTGTTTCAAGCCGTCACGCTCGTCGTTTGGGCCATTCTGTTTATCCTGATCGGTCCGTTTCTCCCGTACCGCCTGCGCTATGCCTTTGCCATGCGATGGCCCGGCATGTGCGTCTGGGGCGCCAGGGTGCTTCTGGGTATTCGTTATCGGGTCATCGGTGAACACCATCTTCCCAATGGTCCGGCAATTCTGCTTTCCAAACACGAATCCGCCTGGGAAACCATGTTCTATCCCAGTTACTTCACCACACCCTTATGCTTTGTGTTCAAGCGCGAACTGCTGTGGATTCCATTTTTTGGTTGGGGCATCGCACTGTTGCGCATGGTGGCCATCAATCGGGGGCAAGGCAGTAAGGCATTTGCACAAATTGAATCCAAGGGACGTGATGTCCTGCAGCGACAAGGTCGATGGATGGTGTTTTTTCCTGAAGGCACTCGCGTGGCACCGGGCCGAGTAGTGCGCTTTAAAACCGGCGGTACCCGATTGGCGGTGGCCACCAACACACCGGTCGTGCCCATCGCCATGAACTCCGGAGATGTCTGGCCGCGCAAGTCCTTTATTAAAAAACCTGGGCTAATTACCGTTTCCATAGGGCCAGCCCTCTTGCCGGAAGGCGAAGATCCGACTACCCTCATGGCCAAGGTGGAAAACTGGATACAACAAGAGATGCAGACCATGCGTTCGGATCAATCACGACGGGGGCGTCCATGACACTGCTCGAGCAGTTCTTGTTACCGTTCGGTCTCGCTGATCCTTCCGACCAATCGGCCAAATCCCCGTCATCCCGTACCTCCAGATCGTCGAAGACCAACGATCCTTCTGCTCCACCCACCGCCCCCCAGAAAAAACATCGTACCGTGGCCCTTCAGGGTCAGGCCGTTCCTTGGGCATTAAAGCGCACACGCCGTAAAACCGTGGGTATGTCGATTGGCCAAGGCATGATTCAAGTGAATGCGCCGCGTTGGGTTCCGGTCAGTGACATTGAATACATCCTGCAGGAGAAATCCAAATGGCTACTGGCCCGACTGGCCGAGTGGTATCAGAGCGATCATCATCGCCTGCTGCCCGAGCAACAGTGGGCCCATGGCGCCAGCCTGCAATACCTTGGCAAACCTCTTACCTTGATCATTGCGCCCACCTTGCGTCAAACCCAATGGGATGATTTTCGTCGGGAGCTCCAGCTGGCCCTGCCCGCCGATGCCTCCATGGCGCAGATTCGCGACACCGTGCACGCCTGGTTGCAGTCACAGGCTAAAACACTCTTCGGCCTTCGGCTCAAAGCCATCAGCAGCGAGTCCGGGCGTCGCTACACCAAGTTCAGCCTCAGTAATGCCCGTGGCCGTTGGGGCAGCTGCACCGAAGATGGCCATATCCGACTCAACTGGCGCCTGATCCACTTCGGCCAGGAAGTGATCGACTATGTGATCGCCCATGAATTGGCCCACACCTACACCATGGATCACAGCGCAGACTTCTGGAGTGAAGTCGCCGAGATTCTGCCAAGCTACGAGGAAGGCAAAACGATTCTTCGTAAAACCCGATTAGACGCCCTTCCAACGTTCTAACATCTAGGCCATCGGGCGATGACCGGTGGCCATGCCCGACGAGGGAAAACGCTCGGCGATGTGATTGGCCAATGCAATGAATGTCGCCACGGAGAGCTCCTCGGCACGCTGCATGGGCGAAATTCCCAGTCGCTCCCAGTCGATGACCTCGCTATACCCCGCCAGGGTATTGCGCAGCATCTTTCGTCGCTGAGAAAAGGCAGTCATCACCACCGCGGCGAACACGACCCAGTCTGCGACCCTCACCTGATGATCGGCCAGCGGCACCATGCGCACAATGGCGGAGTCGACTTTCGGCGCAGGATGAAAGGCGCCGGGCGGCACGATCAGACAACGCTGTAGGGTGTAGCGGGCCTGCAGCATGACCGAGAGCCGTCCGTAGATCTTTGATCCACAGGGCGCCACCATACGATCGACCACTTCTTTTTGAAGCATCACATGCTGATCCTCGATCACCGAGGCGCTCTCCAGCAAATGAAACAGAATCGGACTGGAGATGTTATAGGGCAGATTGCCCACGATCCGCAGCTTGGCGCCAAGCGCCGTGGACAGTGCCATGAAATCCACCTTCAGCACATCCTGTTCATGAATGGTCAACTGTGCACTGGAAAATCGCTCCCGCAGTCGGGCGGCCAGATCACGATCGATTTCAATGGCATGAAGGTGGCCGAGCGAGCGCAGCAGGGGCTCGGTTAACGCGGCCTGACCAGGGCCAATCTCGACCATACAGTCTCCCGACTTCGGCGCGATCGCCGCCACGATTCGGGCGATGACACCGGGATCATGAAGAAAATTCTGGCCGAAGCGTTTTCGGGCGATGTGCGGGGTGTCCACCATCGCCTCCGGTGGCCGCCCCACGGAGGCACCGGACTTGCTCACCGCATCAGAGATCGTCGCGCTTGATTTCGACGTAGACATTGGCGCGTACCTCGCGTGTCCAGTCGGCCACGGCCTCTGCCAGCTTTTGATCGCGCAAGACCATGCGGGCGGCGGTGCGCAGACGTTGCTCGGTCAATGGTTCGCGTTTGCGCTCTAGCAACTGGATCAGATGCACTCCGAATACCGAACGCACCGGATCGCTCACCTGTCCGGGCTGAAGCGCCACCATGGCGCGTTCAAATTCCGGCACCAGATCGCCCGGATAGGCCCAGTCCAGTTCACCGCCCCGTGGTGCGGACCCCGGATCCTGCGAGAAATCCCGGGCCAATTGCGCGAAATCAGCGCCGAGTTCCAAACGACGCCGAATGTCCACAATCCGGCGACGCGCCTGCTCTTCGTTCACCTGTGCATCCACACGTACCAGAATATGACGGGCACGGTGCACGGCCACTTCCTGAGTGCGCAAGGTGGATCGCTTATCTTCCAGTTGCAGTACATGGAACCCGTTCGGGCTGCGAATGGTCTTGGCCACCTCGCCCGGTTTCAGGGACGCCACGGCCTCAAGAAATAGGGTCGGCAGACGGTCTCGAGTGCGCCACCCCAGGCTACCCCCCTGGTCGCGATCCGAAGCGTCAGAGAATTCCTTGGCCACCGCGGCAAAGGTGCGCGGACCCCGCAGCGCCTCCTCAATCCGCTTGACCTTGTCCTGGGCCGCGGTCAGGTCCTGTTTGGAGGGATTCTCACTGACCCGCACCAGTATCTGGGCGACTTTCCACTCCTCAATGCGCTGGATCGACTGGCCTTGCGCCGCCAAGAAGGTGTCGACCTCGCTGTCACTGATCTGCAGGCGATTGTCCACTTCACGTTCGCGCAGCCGCGTAAGAATAATTTCTTCGCGAATGTCCTGACGAAAACTGGAAAACGAGATGCCCTCGCTTTCCAACTGATTGCGAAGGCCGGACACCGAGAGTCCGTTTTGCTCTGCGATGCGGGCGACACTGCGATCCAGGGTGAGATCATCGACGCGAATGCCGGTCTCCCGCGCCAGTTGCAACATGGCCCGATCGTTGATCATGCGATCCAACACCTGTTCACGCAGCACGGCCGGGGGCGGCACGGCCGCGCCCTGTCGCTTCAGGTTCACCACAAATTGCTTTTCCCGACGGGCCAGTTCACTGGCCGTGATCACTTCACGGTTCACGATCGCCACCACGCGGTCGATCAGGGTCGGGCTGCTGGGCGCCCGCAGACCCTGACTCGGGGCGGGCGGCGCCAAGGGGCGCACCTGGGCGCCACCGCCCAATGGCGTGACCTGTGCCGAAGAGGAGGACGGGGCCACCGGCTGGGCGAGCGCCGCTACCGACAGGATCAGCACCGCCCCCCCAAGGGTCAGCCTTCGCGCAAATTGGCCCATACGTCCTTTTTAAGTGAAATCAGAATTACTGGAAGTTATCAAATTTTGACGGCAACGGTGTGATCTGGTTGATCATCTGATAGTTCGGGATACTGCGGGTCAACACTGACAAGGGGTTCGTGCCGACGCGGGCCAGGCCGTTGAGTTCAATCTGAAAGAAAATGGCCGTGTTTTTCTCGGTTGCACTGGTCACGTATTGCTGCGCCACCACCCGGCCGATCCAACAGCCCCCATCGTATTCAAATCCGGCCAAGGCCTCGACCAGGCCGGAATTCTGATTCACCGCCCCGCCGCCAAGGTTGCGCATTGCATGCTGATAACGCCCCACGGCATACCAGTGCTTGGCCACCGGCCACTGCACCGCCAGGTCAATGGTGTTCGACGATCCTCGTACATAACGATACGCTGCACTCAGCACATGGGCGGGACGCGGCGTAAACCGGTTCACCAAGGACACGTTCTGGATGGTCGAGGTCGAGGGCGTGTACTGCACCTGTGAATCCACACTCCAGTCTTTCATCGGTCGCGCAGAGATCTGCCCCAGAAGATCCGATCGGCGATCCGTGCGCACCGTGCCTCCGGGCAGCACCACGCGTTGATCCGAGAAATAAAAGCGCTGTCCCACGGCCGCCCGGAAACGCTCAGCGCCGCTCTGCTCTTCAATGAGCCGCGTGGTCACACCGGCCGTGATCTGATTCAGATCGGCCACGCGGTCATGGCCATTAAACGCCGCATCGGAGAACATCTGAATGAAGTTTAGACTCGGCGAGCCCGTGTCGAACACGGGATAGGCCGTCTGGTTTTTATACGGCGTGTAGATGTAGGTGATCTTGGGCTCTAAGGTTTGCTCTAACGGCAGGCTACCGGCCACCAGTGGCCGCTCTAACACGGTGCTGACTTCAGTACTGAAGGTGGGAAGAACCCGCGAATAGGACGTGGTGGTCGCCCCCACGTTATTGGCATAAATGC
>JACCDO012368813.1_pt1 | contig 18389 bp, 11 predicted proteins | sample 7446101 | NCBI WGS metagenome assembly JACCDO01 (sample SAMN15323440, study PRJNA562643) | freshwater metagenome | isolation source: river surface water | place: USA:Blue River Watershed | collected 2017-08-16 | reverse complement strand
CAATATTGGAAAAAATGAATTTTCTGATATATCTACATTTAAAAAAATTATTGAAGAATTAATTAACGGATTACATCAAAAATACAATGAATCTTTTTATGTTGAATATTCACAATTAGAAAATATTAAAGGAAAAATTAGTTTAATGGGATCACCACCACCACCACCACCACCGGTTAGAAGAAATATAACTTTATTCGAAAAAATAATGTCTTTTAATAATTCATTTACTAAATACATCATTATTGATATGGATTTAGTACTAACTGAATTAATGTATATGTTATGTAAGGATGATTCAATATTAATAAGTAAATCTGAATGTATTAAGAAACGAATATACTCTAAATTATCAAAAAAAAACATGGAAAGTCGTGAAACTTTTATATCTACATGTTTTAAAGATGATCAATATCAAAAATTTTTAGATTTATTGATAAACTTAAAAAGAATAAAAAAAAATGTTTTGTTAACAAGCACTAAATTACCAAGAACAATTTTAAAGGCATTTTTATCAATTGATAGAAATGTAATGGCTGATATTTTAAAACAATTATTAGGAGAAAATGATTTAAATAACATATTAAATACAACAAATGGAGAAATAGATAGAAGAAAATGTGGTCAATATGCATTTTTAGATAATTATATCATTGCATCTGAATACGATTCATATAAACCATTAATCCCAACAGATATAAACTCAAAAAGAACTTTTAATAATGTTATTTTACAAAAAATTGTATCATTATTATCTAATGATGTGTCCTTTTTAAATGATCCTACATTTCAAGAGCTAAAAAATAGATTAAATATATTATTTATTACGAATAATGAGGCATATAATGGAAATGAAAATTTACGGGATAAAATAAATCAAGATGATATAATAATTACATTAATACCTATAAAAAGAGAATCATTATAATGATTTATAGTCATAATTATACATGTAAGATAATTTTGGTAATTTTTCTAAAATCATATAATCATCGACTTTATTAACATTGCTAGTTTGGTAAAAAGTTAAACTATTCGTGGGATTATTAGGGTTTATATTTTTATTTGTTGGTGTAAAAGTAAATTCAGGGAATATGGTAATTGGATAATTATCCATGATTGCTCTATTTACAAAAACAGGTCCTGTAACAATCCATGTTGGTGTTTTTTGTCTAATTTCTGAATAACCTTCGCTAATTTCTTCTAATTTATTTAAAAGAAAAGCTAGAGCGATATGTTTTTTAACTGAACCTATAACACTATTTCCAACCCAATTTTGGTTGGGTTCTCTTCCTAGAAACATGTTATTATTTTGTTGATATGCTTTTTCAATTAAATCATCTAAATTTGATTTATTAACCCAAACTGCATTTGGGTCGATAACTATTCCTCCGATTTGATGTAAAATTAATAATTTTACAATATCTGATTTTCCTCTAGGGTCTTTTTCAACATCATATATATGTCTTAATCTAGGTAACCAATCTAGTTTATCAATTTTTGTTTTATTCCAAAAAATGTAAATATATTCTGGATGTTCTTTAATATAATCAACTTTCCAAGTATTCATTCTATCTTTTTGAATATTAGAAATATTATCTGATTCTAACCATATTTGGTGGATTACTTTTGGTATTTTTTTTTGTTTTTTATTATCATCTTTTATGAAATCTTCAAATGCTTCATTTGTGTAAAATAATGAATGATAAATAAAAGGTGTCCATAATAATGACAATATAATTACTAAAACTAATCCTAGAATTATAAAAAAAAAGTAAGTATAATCTTTTGTTTTATTCATTTTGTAATAAGTAAGTATCTAATCTTACTTTAATGATTAGAAAAATAAAGAAAAAAAAAAGTAAAATATAAAATGTTAAGTGGATGAATATTATATTTTGTTTGGTGATTCTGAGAAAATGTATTCAATATTTGGATAAACTTCAATAATATATTTTTTCATTTGTGACCATGATTCAAAACTAATAATTTGATTATTATGTATAACTTTGAAAATATTTAAATCTTTAAGAATATCAACTTTATTAATTATACATTTATTACAATTGTTAATATATAGAGCAGTTTTAAGGTTATCTAGGTTAATATAATTACATTGTCTTCTACGTCCTGTAGTGCTTCCGAATTCTTTACCATGATCGCCAATAATATTGAGATTATTGTCATCATCTGGCTGGAATTTAGCCAATCCGACATATGTATCATAAGCTTTGGCAATTCCGTAAATATTTCGGATATCTTTAAGTTGAATACCTGTATTCACAGCCCCTGCAACTGTGCATGTTGATGATGTGCAATAAGGATAATTATTAGTCCAATTAATATCTAATCCAAAACCTTGTGCCCCTTCAAGTAGAATACTTTTGACATTTTCTTTAACAAAATTTGAAAACCAGAATTCTGACATATTAACTATTTGAAATCCCATTTTAATAAATTCATCCGCAAAATTTTCTACCCTTTTACCTTTGCGATACATTTTTTCAGCATAAGTTGGTCCAATACCAGAACCAGTTGTTCCAATTAAATTATTCTTTTGGTCATATTCAATTAATTCTGGAGTAATAATATGTGCCGCATTACTAATAAACATCCGACCTTCTGTTTTAATACCCTTTTCTTGAAGTATTGACAATTCTTTTTTAAGTTTTGGAATATCAACTAAACAATCACTGGTTATAAGGATATAACCAAAATTACTTAAAATCCCGACAGGTAATTGATGAACAACAAATTTTTGTCCTTCAATATAAACAGTATGACCTGCGTTACATGAACCATTAAAACGAACTGATAAGTCATATTTGTTACTTTCCATCAAGGAATGAACTACCTTACCTTTACCTTCATCTCCATAAGAACAACCTAGAATTATATCAACAATCATTCTTGATTTTTTAATTAATTGTAATAAATTTAAATGTGTATATTATATATTATTTTATTTTTAAATAAAATTAAACCACACTTTTTAAGAAAAAGCGTTACCAAAAAAATAAAATGAAAACTAAAAAGATGAAACTTCTATATATCTAGAATTATTGATGTTCTAGCTATTTTTTTTATGGTGCAAAAAATTGATCATATAACTCGTTATAATATTTAATAGAACCAGGATGATATTCTATTTTTTCTGGTATATATGACATTTGTGAAGGCATGAAAGCGTCTTCAACTAAATTTAATTTGTCACGATTATAGAGATAATTGTCACTTAACATCTTTAATTCTTCACTTGATTCAATTAATTTTTTTGTAAATCCATATACATATTCTTCATCTAGGTCTTTATGACATACTAGAATAACTCTAGTTGCAAATGTTTTAATAAAACTAGATGTATTAATATTTGTATAATAATTATTTGTATTTATATATTTTGAAGTTTCACATGGAAAATAAGCTTTCATAATTCCTTCATCAATATCATTTGTTCCAATAAATTTTAATGATATTTTCCTAGCTAAATTAATTAAATAAGGATTCTTATTACATGTTGTTATAAACATAGCATCTATTTTTCTTTGTAAAAAGAGATTAGATAATCGATTCATACTATCTACATTAATATAATTAAAATCAGTTCCTGGTTTAAATCCATAAGCTTGTGCAATTTTATTACCATTAGAAAATGAACCCGAATCTTTACTAGGAAATCCAATAATTTTTCCTTTAATGTCTTTCCAACTATTTATTCCAGATTCCGGATAAGTTAATAAAATAAAAGTTTCGAAATAGAGACCAGATATAAATCTTAAATTTTTTAAAGGAGTTGTAAAAGGTTCTTTACCTGTAAAAGCATTATAAAAAATCTCTTCTTGTGTAATCATCAAATCTATCTTTTTGTCATTTAAGGCTTTTAAATTACCAACTGTAAAATCAGAAGTTTGACTTTGTTTTAATGGAATAAAATTATGAATATATTTGACAACTTCATTTTTAAAGTCATTTTCTGAATTTAATGAAATAATAGGTAAATTGTCAGTTGATGTATCAATACTTTGTTGTAATATTGATGGTTTTTGTAAAGAAAAAATGTTTGATAATTGAAAGCCTTCTTTATTTGATGAAAAAGTAGTATATGAACTACGAAATTTGTCGACTATTTTATCTTTTTGATAATAAATAAATGTTCCAATAAGAATTAATAATATAATAAAATGTAAAATCTGAAACATCCTTTTCTAAATTGTAAAGATATTTTTTTCTTTTTTTTTCTTGCTTATGAAACAAAAGATAATAAAAATAATATGTTATTGTTTAATCCGGAAAGACCCTTAGAAACAACACTTTTAATTTACCTTATTGTTCTAGGAATATTATTTATAACTAAACCTAAATTTTTATTTGACCCTAAAGGTAATTTAAAACAATTTGCGACAGGTTCAGGTAATAGAAGAACTATTTTACCTTTATGGTTAATAATAGCATTAATTGGTGTTATTATTTATTACATTGTCATTGTTATTAATTATCGTAACCAAATGGGAAGTATTTGTGTTGAATTAGAAAAAGGTAATTTAAAAAATATTGAAAAGATGTTTTCTAAACAATGTGCTATTTAATACTTTTACAGAAAAAATCATTTAATTCTTCTTTTATTTTTTGTAATTTTTGTAAGAAATTTAAGTTTTGTTCTTTTATTTCTGGTTTTTGATTATATTCTTCTAAATCTTTAATGGTTAATGGCATGTTATTAAAAGGATTTATTGGGTTATTTTGTAGAATTTGTAAAATAACATCTTTATCAACTATTTGACCTGTTAAAGGTAAAGTAATTGGTATTACAATCATTTCATTTGTAATAGGGTCACCAAATTCTTCTAAACATTTGTCTAATTTTTCTTGATATTCATTATCAGAATATTTTTCAAACAGTTCCATCCATGATTTATTAATACTATTTCTAAATTCTTTTTCTAAATCTAAATAATTAAATTTATTCTGAACTAAATTATTTATTAAATCTAATTTTTTATTATGATTAGTTGGTAATTCTAGATATGTAATAATTTGATACCATGTATTATTTTTGGATTTTTTTAATTTATTAAAATTATTATATAGAATCTTATTACTAATTGATTTTATTTTTTGCATGAAAAATGAATTTTTTTTCAAAGTATTTGAAAAAATATTATTAAAATTTTTATTCGAATATAATCTAAAAATAGTTAATATATATTTATCAATTTGTAATGAACCAAATTTAAATTGCAAATTATTATCCGAATTATCATTTAAAATAATATATGTAATTTTATCTAATTCACCTAATATATGTTCTATATAAAAAATATCATTCATAAAAATTTGATAATCTATATAAATCAAAGGTGAATAAGAATTATATTTTTCGCCAAATTTAATCAATCTTGTTGATGAAATACTTATTTTGTCTAAAAGATGAAATATGAAATTATAGTAATTATTCTTAAATATTTCTAGTAAATTATTATTTTTTTCATTGTATTTTATTAATTTATTATTAATAATTTTTTCAAATAAATCATTTATATTGTCAAATGTAGCGAGATTATATTCTATGTTAATATAATTTTTTTCATTTAATAATATATTTGCATTTTCAATAATAATATCATAATTAAGCAAATGTCTTTTATTTTTTTTGTCATGATTAATATGTTTTGTTAATACATTTATGTAAGCCTCAGATAATTCTTCTGAATAAATATTATTAACATTTAATTGTTTGAATTTTAATATACTGACATGGTTATTAGTATTGAATAAACTAATTTCTGGTAAAGCAATAAGACCTTGATAAATATCAGAATTTAATAATTGATATACATTATAGAAAATACGAAATTCTTCTATAGTATGTGGATTATGAATGCCTATTTTACCTATAATACATGAAACAGTCTGTAATAACACCTTTAAGTATTTTTTTTGCTTATTTAATACACTAAATATATTATCATATGGAAAATTATGAAAGTTATTAACTAATATTTGATAATAATTAAGTTGAATATTAATAAATTTATTTATTTGATTAATATAATTTAATGAAATATCTAATAAATTCCAATAATCTTTGCGATTTAAGTTTTTATCTTCACTAAATAATGTAAAATAGCTCATAATAATAGTTATATGTTGACTATTAAATAATATACCTAAATCAATTAAATTATGTGCATATATATTCATTAAATTTTGATAAGAATCGTAAATTAAAAGTTCCAATCTTTTTATTAATGTTTTAAAATTGCTGATGCTAGTTTGTCTATTGTCTTGAAAATTCTCTAGACTGTTATTAATAAGATAAAATTTAGACAATATCGTTTTAATATATTTTATTTTTTCAGGGGCTAAAGGTTCATCTAATATAGATGATGCTAATAAATCAACATATTTAATATCACTATATATAACATTTCTGTTTAAAATTTCATTAAATAATTTTGTATAACTAGAAATGGGATATGAATCAAAATCATATGTAATGTTTTTAAAATTATCTCCATTTTGATTGTTGAAATTATAAAAAATACTTGATATAGTATTATTTAAGGTTGATAAATCATTATATTCATGATTACCATGATTATTATTATTATTTTGATTTATATTATGAGTATCTAAATTAGCATTTCCTTTTAAATGATTATTTATTAAAAATAATAATAAATCTAAATAAACAGCTGAATCAGTCGCATAATTTTTATTTTTAAATAAATCTAAAAAAACATTGAGCTCAATTGATTCCATCTTATAAATTTAACCTTAATATTTATATATAATTATTAAATAATCCATAATAATTTTTTATACCTTTTTATACTTTTTATACTTTTTTTACTTTTGAAAATATATAATTAAAAGTTATAAATTTTCAAAATAAATATGAAAAATTTCGATTAATAATTTGAAAAGATTGAAAAAATAATTCAAAAAAAATATATTACAATCTAAAAGTGTTTATGTTTAGATTCCCAGAATGAATCATTGCTGGATTTATTCATGTATTGATAACCACATCTTTCAAGATAATCAATATCACGAACAATTAATCTAGTATTGCTACCACCACGAATCCATCCATCTTGAACATATTCTGGAACAATATGAATTGGATTTTGGACATTTTCACGGAGATGGTCAATAAGTGGAGTGAAATAATTGTCAATAGTGACACCAGATAAAGTGCTACATTGACGTTTTTCTTTAGTTGGTTCACCAGGTAAAAGTTGGGGTTCAAGATTAGGATCACCAATACCACGTCCCATATAAGGAACAGTTAAATAAGGGCGTTCAAATAATTGCACTGGACATTTAGGGTTATTTTTGCTTTTACCATATCGAAGAACAGAACTTTTATCAATTTCACATCCAGCTACACCATAACCATTTTTAAAATAAAGTTGTGGGACATTTGAAGCAATTTCAACAACTGATGGAATATTGCATTCACATGAATAATGATTACTAACTTGATATTTACCTGGACCTAAACTTTGTTTTGTTTGTTCTGTAAGATAGCAACTGTCATCATGTGCTTTAGTAAAATCACGAAGACGAAATTTACCAGTGGCTGGATTTAAACAATTTCTTTGTTCTTTAATTTCTTTGTTATCAGGAGTTGGATTAATTAAAAGATTAGAACTCATTTTTTATAATTTATTATAATTAATATTTATTATTATAAAAAGAGATTTTTTTTACTATTTTAATCTTTAATATTTCTTTTATTTAATATTTCTTTTATTCAATATTTCTTTTATTCAATATTCTTTTCTTTTTTTATTTGTTAGTTTAATTTTTTTTTAAAATTTCACAAGCATTTTATAAAGTGATATCTTATAATACAAAAATGGGTAAATTAAGAAAAGAACAGGCTGTCAAAATATCAAAATTAAACAAATATTCACAAAAGGAATTACAAAATAGTATTGAAAAGTATTTCCAAATGAAAGATTTTCAAACTTATTTTCCACCGATGACATATTGGATTGAATTTGAAAATAATGAATATTCAAAACAACTTTTTATTCTTGATTCAAAATATCAATTAATATCTTTAGAAAGAAAATCAGATAATCCTGAATATGAAAATGTATTTCTAGGTTATTTAAAAAAAAATGGTAAAATCATGGGAGATAAAAACCTTAAACATGAAATACATTTTAAAATTAATCCACTTCTAGAACCAATTAATACAATTAGAAATAAATATCTTCTTAAATCACCTGGTTTAATGCCTAATATTTTTGACCATTTAACAAATAAAAAAATAAACTCTCCTCATAATCTTTCGTATGTTGAAACATTATTCGCATATCTCGCTAGTCAATTAACCGAAAATGGTAAAGCGCCAACATTCCCTTATTATTATGGTTCATATTTAGGTATTATGGAAAATTTTAGACAAAATATATCTGGAGATTATGATTCAATTAAAAGAGAAAGCTGGTTTGTTGACAATAGAGATAAATTATTCGTTTTAGAAAAAGTTAGTTTGGAAGATAAGATAACTAGTATTAAACAATTACCTCAAATTGATGAAGAAAAACAAAAAATAAAAGACAATATAATTGGTGCTACCGAACTAGATATTGACTCAATTGATTTAACTAATATTAAAATTAGAAAAAGACGTTATTCTCATAAATCTGATGATAGTGAAGATAGTTCACAATTATCTAATGACATTTTATCTGATTCAGAATGGGAAACAGAGGAAGAATGCGACTTTGATTTGGAAGAATCACTCGAAAAAAGTAATAAACAAATTAAAAACAATAAACAAATTAAAAATAATAAAAATGCTATAAAAAATGATAAAAAAACCAACAATATACATGGTAATATTCATAAAAAGAATAAAAAGAATGAAATAAAAGAACAAGAAGTTGAACAGGAAAAAGAGGAAGATGAAGAGGATGAAGAAAAAGAAGATGAAGAAGAAATTGAAGAAGAAGATGACGACGAAGATGATGAAGAGGAAGAAGAAGAAGATGACGACGAAGATGAAGAGGAAGAAGAAGAAGATGACGAAGATGATGAAGAGGAAGAAGAAGAAGATGACGAAGCGGAAGAAGAAGAAGATGACGAAGATGACGAAGCGGAAGAAGAAGAAGAGGAAAAAGATGAAGAAGATAAAGAAGAAGAGGAAAAAGATAAAGAGGGAGATAAAGAAGAAAAAGATGAAGAAGATAAAGAAGAAGAGGAAAAAGATAAAGAGGGAGATAAAGAAGAAAAAGAAGAAAAAGATGAAGAAGATGTCGAAGAAGATGAAGAAGAAAAAGATGAAGAAGATGTCGAAGAAGATGAAGAAGAAAAAGATGAAGAAGAAGATAAAGAAGATGATGATGATTCAGGTTCTTTAGGTGATGATTTAGATATTAAATCTAATTATAGTTATAATGAGTCAGATGATATTTTCGATAAAGAAATAGATGATTATGATTATTATATTAATTTACCTGATTTTCCAGCACAATTAATTGCAATGGAAAAATTAAATATTACTTTAGATGATTTGTTAAAAAATAAAAAAATAACAACTGAAGAATGGCTAGCTGTTTTATTTCAAGTAATTTTTGGTTTGGCAGTTGCTCAAAAGAAATTTAATTTTACACATAATGACCTTCATTCTAGCAATATCATGTTTAAAACAACAAAAACTAGTCATTTATATTTTTCAGTTGATGGTTCATATTATAAAATACCAACATTTGGTAAGATAACAAAAATAATTGATTTTGCGAGAAGTATATTTACGGTTGACGGACATACTTTTTTCAGTGAAGTATTTAAAAAAGATGGTGATGCCGAAGGACAATACACTTATCCATACAATACTTCTACAAATATTAGATATGCCCCTAACCCTAGCTTTGATTTATGCTATTTAGCGATAACTATCAATGAACATTTTGATGAAAGTTCCCCAATATATCCTTTATTAGAAAAATGGACAACTGATAAATATGGAAATAATTTACAAACTCATGAACTTAACTTTGATTTATATATTAAAATAGCTCATAATGTCAATAGTGCCATACCTAGAAAGCAATTTAAATATCATTTATTCAATCAATTCAAAGTTCAAAAGAATAAAATCCCATCTGGAGAATATATTTATTATTTCTAAATAATGATAAAATAATGATAATCTAGTTTATTTTTCCTTTTTTTTTGTTTTTGATAATACTTTGTAAAAAAAAGTGTAAAAGTGTAAAGTGTTAAAAAATTTAAAGAGAATGATTAATTATAATTATAATATCAATATTAAATAAATAGATAGAATATGACAGGAGGTTTATTACAATTAACAGGTTATGGAAATCAGGACATATATTTCACTGGTTCTCCTTTAATATCATATTTTAAAGTTGTATATAGACGTTACACTAATTTTTCAATGGAAAATATCACTTTAGATTTAGATAAAACCGAATTATCATTTAATACTGAAAGTATTTATAAAAGGAAAATCGAAAGAAATGCAGATTTAGTAACGAAGATATATTTTGCTTTTACTTTACCTGAAATAAAATCACCACCTGGTAGAGAATTTCAATGGATCAAGAATATTGGGACTAATATAATATCTTCGGTTGCTATTTTTATTCAAGGTCGTAAAATTGATGAACATTATGGTGAATGGTTACATATTTGGCATGAATTAAATTTAACAGCTGATTATCGACAAGGTTATAATGAAATGATTGGTAATATTCCAGAAATCTATGACCCTGCAAATGCAGCAGGTAATAATGGAATATATCCTTCTTCAGTGAATGGTATTGATTTTTTACCATCTATTAAAGAACATAGATTATATGTCCCTTTAATTTTTTGGTTTAATAGACATCCAGGATTGGCTTTACCTTTAATTGCATTACAATATCATGAGGTTGAATTACAATTTACATTAAGACCTATTAAAGATTTATATACAATTATCGAAACTAAATCATCTTCACCTAATTTTGGATACAGAATCAAACCAGTTGAAAATGATAATTCTCATTCGATTGCTAATTTTTTAGCTAATACAAATTTATTAACAATAAATCAAGATGGTAGCAAAAATCTAGTAAGATTTGATATTAATCCAAGTTTAGAGGTAAATTATATATTTTTAGATTCAGATGAAAGAAAAAGATTTGCAAATGTAGACCATGAGTATTTAATTGAACGTGTATTTAGAATAAATCAAGATGGAATTGGTGGTTCTAGTAGCACTAGTATTAAACTAGAATTACATCATCCTACTAAAGAATTAATTTGGTGTCTTAAAAGAAGTGATGTTGATGAACATAATGATTGGAATAATTACACTAATTGGACAGATGAAGTAAATCCTCCTTATAGTTTAGCTTATTATAATCCCTATGGTCCAACTAAACAAATAACATCTGCTAACATTAATAATTATAAAGAAAAGTCAATTATATTGGATACCAAATTATTACTCAGTGGTTATGATAGATTTTCGGAAAAAGAAGCGATATATTTCAATAATGTTCAACCATATGAATCGCATTCTAGAATACCAAAGAATGGAATATGCTGTTATTCTTTTGCTTTGGATAATACAAATAATAAAATAAATCAACCGAGTGGAACATGTAATTTTTCGATGTTTAATAATATTACACTTCTAGTGAGAACTAATCCAATTGATTTCAGTGAAAATTATACTTTTACGGCAAATGTTTACGCTGTTAACTACAACATGTTACGTATTACGTCAGGTATGGGTGATTTAGAATTTGCCCCATAAAAAATTTCAATGTAAAATATAAATTACATTATAATTCTTTAATTTTTGTATATAAATATTTGAAAATTTATTAATAAATGTAATAAAGTCAAAATTAAATGGACATTTAATACAATACATTTTTGCTTTTTTTTTATTAAACCATTCACAAATTATGTCATATACATCGATATTACTTAATTTCAAATGCATTTTATCATATGCTTTATAAAAAGAACCATTCCATGGAGGATCTATAAATATAACGTCTTGCTTTAAATGAGGTATTATTTTAGTGCAATCCCCCTTGAAAAAGTCAATATTCCCTCTTTTATAGACTTTTTGACAATTGTATACTAATCCTTCGTATGTTGCTTCATCATATTCAATACTATTTACTTTTTTAAAATTTGAACTAAAATTTAAAGTATTCCCACCAACATTAGCTGTTCCATCTGTAATTATGATATTATTATCTTTAATATTTAATAATTTCTTAATCATAAGACTAATCAATTCTGCTTCTTTGGGCAATGTAATACTATAAATACTAATATCAAACATTTTAATATTATTTTTATTTATACCATTCTGGTTAGGAAATAAGTATGTCATGAGTTTATTATTTTTAACTAATGTTGGTGCTTTATTTTCATCTGTCGATAAATTAATAGCATCAACATTATTATCTAAACACCATTTATAAATTGTAATATATCCTTTATTAATATGTTTAACTATATCTGATGATGATAATTTTATAATATTATTTATGTCAAATAAAAATTTATCGAAATTTTTACAACTTTCAATAAAACATTTATTTAGAAAAGTGTTAATTTTATCTATTTTATTATTATTAATACCTCCATATAGTTGATTATTTTTATAATTTTGTATAAATCCTTTACCAATAAAGACCCAATTAAATGGGTCATCTAATGATGCCTTCGTAATGATTGATTTTTTGAATCTTAGCATTAATTCTTTAAATAAGACAGACTTAATAGGGGTATCCATATTTGACACAACAATTACATTACCCCCTTCAATTAATTTAGTATCTAAATAATTTAATAATTTAGTATTGTCATATGTAAAATAATATCCATATGTAATTATGAAATTTAATTTTTTAAAAATATCACTTTTTGTATTATTTGTATGGATATTTTTATTAAAATCAACTTGATATTTTATTTCAAAATTATTAATATATTCATCTTCTCGATATTGATTAATAGTGCTTACCATATTTTGTATTTCTTGCATAATTTCATCCATATTTTTTTTCCCTTGAATTAAAACTTCATCTTTTAATTTTAAATAATCAGATGAAACATAATCACCAGTTTTATCTTCATTTGGTATATAAAACCCATAATTAATAATATTTAATTCTGTTGAAATGTAATTAAAATATCGATTAAAAATATCAATAATTTTTATAACAAATGGTGATAAATTTTGATTATTTGTCAATGGTTGTAAAATATACTCATCAATTACAATTTTATTATTTTTGACGATGTTTTGATAATTCTTTAATTGTGGTATTTTTTCCAAAATGTATGATGGTATATTATTATCATTTTCTATAAATTTAATAGTTTTAATAACTTTATGTATGAAATGATTAATACCAACATCACTCTGCAGAATTATCTCTTGTAATTTATAAATAAAGTAATAATTTACATTATATAATAACATAGCTGTCATATATGTCCATTTTTTTTTCTCATTTTTATCAGTATCAATCATAATTTGTTTTAATTTAGTATATGTTTTTCTAATATTTTCATAATCATATTTTGAATAAAAATTAAGCAAATTATTAAAGTAATTATTACTATTATTAAATAATCGTGTGTCATAAATTTCATTTTTTGTTTTTATCAATGTTTTTTTTTGGCTTTTTATCACCTTTTGTTTTTTTGATTTTTTTGAATTATAAAAATTTGTAAATATAAATTCAAAAGGAACATTCATGTTTTTATTTATTTTAATTTATTACTTGAAAAAAATTACGTTTTTAATTATATTTTTTTCCATAAAATTGATTGAAAAATATTAAAAGATAAAACACACACATTATTAATTTTGAAATGGCTTATTCTATTTTGGCTTTGCTTGATGTTCAAAAAAAACTTTTTAAATCAATAATTAAATTACGAAGAGAAATTGAAAATATAATCTTTATCTTTTATTTTTTTTTGTTTTAAATTTTTAACTGTTAATTTAACATTATTTAAAGTTTTTCTTTTTAATGGTTTTAATTTTTTTGATGTTTTTGATGTTTTTGATGTTTTTGATGTTTTTGATAATTTCAAAGATTTTAATAAGTTTTTTGATTTTATTTTTTTTGTTTTTTTATATCCCCCAGATGACGTTACTACTCGAGAAGAATTTAAAGGAAAATCTAAAGGTAAATGGTTATGTTTGATTTTTGGACCATATGGATTAAAAGTATCATTACTACCACGTTCTAAAAAGGGTGGTCGATAAAGGGGTGAAGAATTTTGTGGTTGAGATTGTTCTGCTTGTGTATCAATTATTTGAAAACTTTTTAAAGTTAAATTTGGGTTCCCCATAAATTTTATATCAACCTTTTTCATATTTAGTAAATGAATTAATCTTTGTAAATCTGGATCACTTGGAGTTCGTCGAGTTAAAAATAATACACCTTTGTCATTGTTTTTAATATATGGATTTAAACCAAAATATTTACAAGAATGATATAATTCTTGATGAGTTACATTCATTCTGGAAATAATTTCATCTTTCTCCACACGCGAAAGATGTAAATCTGTATTAAATAAATATTCTTCCCTACTATCATAAATTGAATAAATAAAATATGTTGAAGTTTCATTACCATGTTCTTTATTTTTAAATGTAAAAATAGCTAATATACCTTGTGGTTTTACAAATCCATCATTATTAATACCATATCTTATAAAATGAACTCCTAAAAATTGTCTATTTGAATTAAATAATTGTTTTGCCATATATCCTGCAGATGTGACAAAAGAGTAAGCATCTCCTTCAGAATTATAAGATGATTCATTTCCAGATGGTAATATAAATAAAATAGGAAAAACTCTTAATTTACTGTAACTATATAGAAAAATCATAAATAAGTTATTTTTTACATTCCAATCACTTGGACAAGTATTTTTAATATCAATATTTAAAGAATAATTATTAAATAAAAAAGTTTTTCCATATGTAAAATCATTTAACAATATTTCACGAAAACTTAACACAAATTGTTGAAAATTTACATGACGTGGACCATTTACCTTTAAAAAATCTTTAAATCGTTCTCTATTAATTGATTGAATTCTTTCTGTTTCACCTTCTGTAATTATATCAAATAATTCGATTGGTAAAAAAGTTGCTAATCTTTCAGTAATATTTTTATCTGATTCTGGATTACCAGTAAATAATGAATCAATTAAACGGTTGTAATCTGCATCATTCAAATTTTTAAAAGCTGAGAATGAAGCTTCCGTAAATTGAATAAAATCAGATAATTCATATAGTTTTAAATCAGGAGATGATGCCCCTGACTTTGTTTTTAAAAAGAAAAATGCTTGCTCACGTGCAGCTTCTTCTCTATAAAAAGCCTTATACTTAGCTATTTTTCCATTTCCGGTTATACATGTCCTTAATTGTTCGTTTCTTGCTAGTATTTTTTTTAATAGTTCTTCTTTTGTATATCTTTCAAAATAGGCATCCTTCATTTTACTACCAATTATGTTTCTATTTCTAATTAATAATTCTTCATATGTTAACAATTGACTAACTTTAAAATTATTAAAATAGCGATTAGCGATTTCTTTAAATTTTTCAAAGTCATCATCAATTTCTGGTATAGCATATGAACAATAATTTAATCCGGATGCAAGAAAATCTAATAAAGCTTTTTGAAAAGCATGTAAAAAGAGCAAATAATTTTTTTTTTCTTCATCTGTAAATGAAGTAAGATCAAAATTAAATATATTAGGTTTACTATCATCAATTTGTAACTCTTGATTTTGTTGAAGTTGACTTCTTAAACGTTCAACATTTTCTAATATATTTGAATTTTGAATATCTTCAATATCTTCAATAATTTTTAATAGTGATTCTTGATGATTCATTTTAATATTTATATAATAAATTAAAAAATAAATTAAAACAAAAAAAAACTGAATGTAGTTTTAATTACTCATTATATAAATATATGATATTATAGTTTCTTATTTGTTGTATATATATATTTTTATATTCACCAATATAATATTCAAAATCATAATTAGCAGGTACTTTAATTACATATAATTTAGCTAATTTTTTATTATACCATTCCTTAACGACATCAACAACATCATTTTTACCTAGATATAAATGTAATTTATCATATGCTTTATAAAAAGCTCCATTCCATGGAGGATCAATAAAAATAACATCTTGTTTTAGTTTTGGTATAATATCAATACAATCACCTTGATGAAACATAATATTTTTAAGTTTATAAATATTTTCACAATTATGTTTTAATGCATTAAATACTTCTTGATTAATTTCTATAGTATTAACATTCAAGAAGTTTTTACTAAAATTAATTGTATTACCACCAACATTTGCAGTTCCATCTGTTATCGTGATATTTTTTGAATTTTTGTAATTGAGAAAACCGTCTAATATTTTTTTTATTGTTTCACTGATTTGTAAAGCTTCATATGGTGGAGTTACACTGTATAAACTAACATTAAACAATTTAAGCTGTGCTTTATCAACTCCTTTTTGATTTGGAAATAAATAGTCAACAATTTTATTTTCATTTAGTAATTTTGGTTCTTTGTTATGATCACTAAATATATTTATAATTTTAATATTATTATCTAAAGCCCATTTATAAATTTCAACATATCTTTTATTAATCTCTTTTAATAATTCATAGTTATTAAATTTATTGATTGTATTATAAACATTATTATAAAAATCATTACATTTTTTTAGATGGACCATATGAGAATCATTAATGAAGTTTAATATTTTAACATCTCTCATTTTAGACATTAGTTGATTATCACCAATATAACCTTTTCCTATTAAAACCCACATATTTGGTGTATTCAATGTTGTTTTGGTGATTATTATTTTTTTAAAAAGTTTACATACCAAAGCAGTTAATTGAGATTTTATTGGGGTTTTTAATGTCAAAAATAATATTATAGACCCCCCTGGAAGTAGTTTTGTTTTTATATATTCTAGTAAAATTTGATTATCAATAGTAAAAAAAGAAAATATATTAATAATTATATTAACTTTAGGTTCACTGTTAAAATGACTATTCAAATCAACAATTTTTTTTTCTGATTGTGTAGTATATTGATAAAATATATCAAATCTAGAAAACTTAACTTTTTGATAATAATTTAAAGTAGCTAAAGAATTTGTAATATCTTTCATTATGTTTTGTTTTTTTTTTATTTGAGAATCAGTTGTTTCCTCTAAATCATTTTTAGTATTAATGACATAGAATCCTATTATCTTTACATCATATTCATTAAGTAAATATTTAAAATGTTTGTTAAATATGTCAATTATATTGATAAATGTTGGACTTAAAAAATTATTTTCTGTTAGTGGTATTAATTTAAAATTATTAATAACAATTTCATCATTTTTAACATTTTTGTTATAGAATTCAATTATTTTTTTTAAATTTAACTCTATAAAATCTGGTAGCTTGATTTTATGTTCGAATTGTTTTAGTATTATTTTTAGTTCTTTAATAAAATTGGAAAGTTGTTGGGCTCCCAAAAGTAAATATGATTCGGTATTATATAATAATACAAAATTTATACCATACAAAATATTTCTTCGACTCAATAAATTATATAATTCGCTATTTAAGTCATTATTCACTAATTTTTTTATTTTTAATATATTATCAAAATTTTCTTTTATATATTTATAATCTTTATATAAATTTATAATATGTTCATCTAAAGATAGCGTATTATCAAAAAAATCATCAATATTAGAAATAGTAAAATATTTATAATGAGATTTTGATACAGTATTTAATTTTTTATTTGAATTATTATATAATTTCATTGGTAATGATTTTGAAACTGATTTATATATTTTTTTTGATTTTATTGAATTTTTATATGTGTTTTTTTTTGATTTAATTGTTTTCAATGATGACGAAGAATCATTATTTAAAACACATTCAAACATCATTTCTTTATAACTTAGAGCCATTTTTAAATTTCCTCTTAATTTATGTTATTCTTATTTATAATACATATTAAAAATTAATTTCATAATTTCATAATTTCAAAAATAGAATCAGAAATATCTAATAAAATTGATTGAAATAATTATTAACTCAAAATAAAAATACACATTAATATTTTGGAATGGCTTATTCTAGTTTGGCTTTGCTTGATGCTCAAAAAAACTTTTTAAAAGCAATAATTAAATTTCGCGCTGAAACTGAAAATAACCCAGACATAATCAAAGAGTATCATGATAGTTATGGTTATTTAGATGACGTGATGGATGGTTTTGTTGATACAGCTCAATTTAAAATTACATATCAAGAATTGAAAACATTATT
>JACCDO010121185.1_pt1 | contig 18393 bp, 9 predicted proteins | sample 7446101 | NCBI WGS metagenome assembly JACCDO01 (sample SAMN15323440, study PRJNA562643) | freshwater metagenome | isolation source: river surface water | place: USA:Blue River Watershed | collected 2017-08-16 | reverse complement strand
ATTTAATGCATTTAATTCTTGCAATACATTACTCGAGTCAGGTACCTGTTTTTCTTGTCTTGGTATCTCATCCTCTTCCATTTCCTCGTCATAAATCGCTTCATTATCTTCTGTCGCCTCCTTACTAACACCAACATTCATATCAAATAACTTGTTGATGTCATCAGGTCGTATTATTCTTCTATTTCCTTCATTATTCAAACCTAATTGAAAGTGTGAGAGACCACCTGAAGTTGAGCGACTATTACGATAGGCATCACTAGTCAACTGCAAACAACATAACACCAACAACCAATACCACATCATGTGATACTCTTTCGTTGTGAAGTGTAATTTAGCAGGTCTTAAGACACCCTTCTCTTAGCATCTGAGTGAGAGTTTGCTGTGCTGGCAGCTCCGCAGTACCGACATTTGAAAAGGTTTTAAAAAGATGCTATTAAGATGCAATATAGTCGTACTGATGAAGGTATTGATGAAGTATTAATTATTGATTTCAATGGTGTGTTTGAAAGAAATATTTTGGTGTAAGTCAAGGGTTACGTGGGATAGTTACTGGTAATAGCTAGTAGGTCCACTCATCCAGCTGTTACTCAAGCAATACCTTAAAACAAAACAACTGTTCTATGTATGTTATCCAAGCATTTATTAGAGATTTAAATTTTAAATATAGTCCGGATCTTCTCATTCATCGCAACAAAGTTTGAACAAACAAAAGGAGAAGAAGTCGAAAGGCGAATGAGCCGTCGTATGACTAGCCAGGATGCTAGCCGACCGCCATCGGATGCATTTATGCAATCTATGCGATTGGCTTCAGATTCAATGAAATCTGATCATTTTACGGCAGAGAGAACATCAAGTGTTGGATGGAAGACATTTACTGCGGCTATTGCCTTGTTTATTGTTGGTTTGGTACTATTCATAACAGGGTAATTTCTTTCTACATTAGCTACTTACTTTTAACTAAAATAGTTATAACTCACTTGCTCAATGAATTTCTTATTACACGCAAATATTCCTTACGTATAAAACTTTTAGTGCTAGTATATACTGGAATGGTGGAACGCAATACTCCAAGAAAGAAAACAAAGCAGGTTTCGATGTTTTGATTTTAGGCGCAGCCTTACTCTTCCCTGGCACATATGCTGTCTTTATTCTTTACGGAAGCTATAGAAAATGGCGTGGATTTGATTATAGAATGCTTCCATCGTTTGATTAATTGGTTTTACTTCGTGGAACAAGCAAGTTAACAAGTAACTAGTTAGGTAGCGCAAGTCATTGTAGTAGTGTTTATATGTAATTATTGTCAAGCAGATACTTCTCGTCTATGAAGCAAAAATTATTCTGATTTAATACACATATATTTACAAACTAAGTGGTGTAAAGGCAGCAGCACATGAGTGCGGTTACTGCCGATGTTGCTGTGTCATCCAAGCTGGCTGGTTATTCACACCTCTACCCATGCCACGATTAGGTGGTGGTGCATACGATGGAGGAGGAGGAATAGGAGCTTGTCTTGGCATTGGTGGACCATTACCACGTCCACCAGAGTAGTTATATTGTTGTTGTTGTTGTTGTTGTTGACCCATACCGCGGGATGGAGGAGGTGGAGGAGGGTGTTGATAGTTATTGTTGTACGCATTATTGTATCCATTATTTGCAGGAGCAGGATAACGATTATCATATCCACCACCTCCATAACCCATGTTACCACCAGAAGCAGCGTATCCACCACTTGGATATCCACCTGAAGCGGCGTATCCCGCAACTGGATGTGCTGCGTAATCCCCACTTGGATAAGCAGCAGGTGGATATGCACCAGGATAAGCAGCAGGTGGATATGCACCTGGGTAACCACCTGGATATGCACCACCACCAGCAGGAGCAGCTGGTGCAAATCCCTGATTCGAATAGTTCATTGGTGCAGTTGGAGCCTTTGGTGGTTCCTTATGAACGGCCTTTTTCTTTGCTGATGCTTCAGTTAGCTCATAATTCAATAGGGATTTGATTTCATTGATCAAGTCTTTCGGTGTCTCGCATTCCTTGCTGCTGTGACCGCGTGCTTCAATGCAGTAACCAGAAGATTTTAACTTGATAACTAACTTTGCCGTGCGCATTTTCTTATCCACAGCCATGAAATAAAAGAGGAACTGCCCTGGAGTAACAAAGTCATAGGAAACACAGTACGCCATGTTGTTGCCGCTTGCATTGGTGTCTAACTTCGACTGTAACGAAGCCAATAAATAAGTTTCCACATCCGTTACACTTCCATTCTTGAAGTACCGGTGGGAGATAAGATTTTCACTCAACTCATTCAACCGGGTGATATAGCGAGCGTATATCTCATCAAGATCCGAGAAAGGTTCGTCTTCGCCCTTGATGTACAGCTCACTACCGAGTCCTATTGTGCCCGGGATCTTGCCCTTCTCGGTCACTTCAATATGTTTGAATATGTTCTCACGGAACGCCCATGTGATGGTAAGCTTGTCGGTACCGCTGGATTCCGATGGACGGATCAACGCCTTCCCAACGTAGTTAGACTGGGCTTTGATGTACAACTCTGCCTCCTTGTAACTGCGGATATTCATGAATAAAGGATGGTTGACTTGCCGCTTAACAAAGACACCACGATGTACTCTATTACTTGTCTCTGATGTCTTGGAAGAGGAAGTAGTAGTAAGTGCAGGTGCAACAGTAAGCCTATACTCATTCAATGCTTCTTCTTCACGGAAATATCTATCAAAATAGTCTCTTGTCTTGCGTCCCGTCTCATCCCCCAACTCATAGAACCATCTACTTGCTTTGGGTCCGATCTTGTCCAAGTTATTACGGTTTGCTATCCACCAGTCCTCGCTTTGGTTCACTAACGACGGTTTAATACTCAACTCAACCTTGAAATTACTCTTCAACACCCCAATCACAACAGCAAATACTAATTGTCCTTCTGCTATCTTCTCACTCATGTTGAACTGATCCATATCAACACGGTCATCACTGCACTCATATGCATCGATACGGCCCATGAGACCGGACTCCATACGCACGTGTGCACACTGTTTTCTCTTATTACTTCGTGTGTCATAAGAGTCAACGATTTCCAAGACAGTGCAACCAACTTTCTTACCGACGTACAGGGTGTGTTCGTTCTCATTTGTGATGAGGCGGAAGATTTCGGCATCGGAACAAGGGCGAAGACCTCGCCGGGCATCCAGGGCAGGGTAACGGATTTCTTCTTTGATATCTGTTTGGGTGAGTAAGTAAGTAAGTGAGTAAGTAAGAGCGAGTGAGTGAGTGAGTAAGGTGAGTGAGTAAAGCGAACCTTCTAACTGTAAAAATCTTTTCCCGTTGCCAGATTTCTCCAAGTCATTGGCATAGTCGTCCAACATAAGCATCGACATGGAGTCAGGCAACTCACAACTAGCTTCACGTGGTTCCCGTGTCCCGTCTTTCTTACGAAAACTTTCGGTGTACTTTGTTACGTTGGGTATTGGCCTGCCGCGTTCCCACAACTCAATCCACTCTTTAAAATTTTTGATTTTCTTCTCAATATCTTTGTGGGACGAGCGCATCTGACGCAGCACTACTTCCGTGTAATTATTATCAACAATCTCTGCTTCAACGGCATCGGAACATATCTTTGGTGCAAAATCATGAGTTACATAGCATTCGGGATGGATACGTGTGGCATCGAAGGGATCAAGGTACCGACTGTTGGATGACTCACACAGCACGGGACCGTCATTCGTTGATTCAATAGAGGCAATACGAAGAAATCCCGCGCAGTTATTGTACACAATAGGTGACAATAGCTTGCGGATTAACATCTCTTTACGGTTAACTATGGGACGTGTACGACGTACTGTTTGACGTAAATGATATGCTTTCCTTAGTCCGAGTCCGCCCACGAAGATAAGCATACCGGCTAAGTGATCATAGGTAATACACTGATTTACATCAACACCCACTTCACAGACACTGTTGATCAACACCCTTTCTAGGGAATTTAGTAAGTCTAACTTCATCCCTACTCTTACCACGAGTTCCTGTAACGGATGAAGTCGAAGGTGCAAGGCCTCGTGACCAAAGACACCTACCGCGTTACAACACGTCCATAAACTACAATATTCCGCCAACGGCTCTCTTACGTAACGCCCTAAACAGACCGCTGCACAAGTACCGGCTTGCATTTCAGGACAAATTTTTTGTGCTCGATTTGACCGTTGGAAAATATCCGCAATTTTATCGTTAATAAACAAAACATCCGCTTCATACTTGTAGAACTCATCCTCGTAGTACTCGTACTCATTTGTATCACCTTTTTCTTCATTTTCTTCTCTTCTAGCAACGGCTATATTGTTGATCCGACTTGTAACCTCGTTAATAAGTACGTCTTTGATTTGACGCATTAAAGAGCGCGATTGCATGCCGCCCGACGAGTTCAACACGATGATTGAAGGGCGATAATCGAATAAAAATTGCTTGATTTTCTCATTTTTTTGATTCATTGCAAGGTGTGGAATCAAGTCATGGGACTTGAGAACACCGGTGTCGTAGTCAAGAAGGACCATGTAGATGGGGGTCTTGCTCTCACTTGGTGGCACATATATCGATGCTATTGTTGTGTTTCTATTTCTTTTAGGACAATATTTAATGTCATCAATAAGCAAATCCCGGGGATTACCTGGTCGATAACCTTTTTGATCCACTAATTTTTGAAAATTTTGACTCGCTTCTTCAATGATGGTCTCGCGGGAGTTGCGGATCAATTCGCGCCGGATTTCCAACTCAATTGAAGGTAATAAATAGTTTTCTAATGCATTTTTAACAATTTTTTCACGTAATTTATCCCATTCAATAGCTATTTCATACTGATATTGATCATTGAAGCTGTGCACTGACTTGTTGATGCCGATCCGCAGGGTGTACCGGCGCATCAACTGCGGCCCGTAATCATCATGATTAAACATACCTAAATTTTCTGGTAAATCAATTGTTAGTTTAATAAGTCCGTTTTTTTCTGCTTCAACTAACTGAATAAACATGACTCTATTCTTGCTGTAGAAATCTTTTAACGGCTTTTTATTCAAATAATGAAGACCAAATAACTCATGAAATGGGGATATTTCAGCTAATCCCTTGGGTGTGGGACGTGTGGAGATGGTTGCAAATGCTTTGAATTGCTCTCGAACACTTGTGCGAACACTTGGTTCAAAGGAAATCTCATTAGCTAGCAGGATAACTAGCGCATTAATCACTTGTTCCTCGGATTTAAATACTACGTTATCAATCACAGGGAAGAGCTTGCTACTTATACTCTCAGTGGGTGTGGGAATACTGTCAATGGACCGGAAACCGTGTCTTATTGCGTCACCTAACTCACATGCAGGAATAGTAAAGTCTTCTGCTAACTGCCTTAATATTCCATATTTACGGTACTTTCTATATAAATTATTCCCTGATAAAATAGCACGTCGTGAGGTGTAAGCAACGTGATTCGCGTCGTCATTGACACCCAAGTGAACCCCTTCTTGCTCCAACTCCATCTGTGTCACATCCTCCGTGTTCTTGTTAGATACGTTGCGATTCTCGGCACCTTTCAATAACATTTGCAGGTAGTTAAAGATGTCTTTGAGGATATGCTCATCATTTGTTGACTCAATAAGAGGGAAATAGTGATCATATGGGAACATACGAATGGTTTCAACGGCTGCTTCGGGACGGTATGATGCACGCATTAATTTCTTTCTTCGCAGCTCTATTACTGCTATCTTGGCATTCTCTAGGTTTATTTCAACTTCTTTCAACTCATTACTAAGTAATTCTAATGTATTCTGTGTTTTTTCTACATTTTCACGATCTTCTGCCGTTGCATCCTCATCCTTGTTATCAACTACATCTAACGCGGTGTTATAGGCATCTTCAGCATCTTTGATCTCTCTACGGAGTCTGTTACGGTTATAAACACAAGTATTTATCTCTCGTAACCTATCTTGATGCTCTAACTCAGTGTCTTGTGGGTCATTGATACTACTAGCAGCATCATTCACCGTTTGATACACCTTTAAGATATGCTTCTTGAGTTCTTGTATCTTGACCCACTTCTCGTCAAGAGTCACGATAGTCCACAGGTGGCTTCTATTGATGATTTTATTGAAATAATCTTTTCTATAAGCGAATATAAATGGAACCTCATACATTTCCACCTTGTATAGTCGCAGTATGTTGTCAACACTCTCAACTAGGTCATTCTCTAGCTGGTCTAACTTGGATAGCTGTGCATTAGTAGCTGGGTCGCTGCGACTAATTATTTCTGCTAGTTTCTTACTTATCCAAACACTTTCATTGTGGCGATCGTCGTCGTTAGAGGCGTTACTTATGTTGTAACTTTTACTTAGCATTTCTTGCATGCGCTCTGGTTGATCTGTTTTCTTTATGACTTCATCACGTTCAGTACAAAAGTTTTCAATAAGTGAGTGTCTATCTACCTTAGAGCCAACACTAGCAACAAGCTTTGTATCATCATCAGGGATTTTGCCAGCTCCATCACCTTCATAGTCATCAAATTCTTCATCCAAAAAATCTGCATAACCAACACCAAAGATGTCTTCTGCTTCTCTGATTTGTTCATCACTTGGACCATCTTCACGACGTTTTACAGCAGTTCGTTGACGTGGTTTTGGTGTAACTGAATCATCATCACTTCCATCTGCATTACCATGTACTAGAAAGCCACCAAGATCACTACCATCATCATCATCAACTGCATCTGCTTGCCCGATACGAATAGGAGCAATCACGTCCCCATCCGCACTTTGAACGTCGTCATCATCATCAACGTCAACTCTATTTGCTGCTTTACGTAATATTTGTTGTTGTATTCTTTGAAATTCCATTTCTGCCGAGTCTAATCCTTGTTCATTATTCTCACGTAGTAACTCCAATTCATCGTCATCAATAACATCAGATGAACGTTTTTTTAGACGATTTAATTTGCTTTTCTTACTTTTCTTAGTAACTTCACCTTCATCGTCACTTACTTTTTCAAATACTGCTTCATCATCATCACTATCTTCCGCACCATCGTCACTATCATCTGAACCAACAACGAATCCATCAAGCTGGTATTCATTTTCATCTTCTTCTGAATCGTCGCTGCCAGCGTCACTATTATTGTCTTTGGCTCTATCATTCTTACTACCTTCACTATCAACTATCTTGGCTTTCTTAGATTTATTTTTTCGTTTTTTCTCTTTTAATTTACGTTTTTCTCTTTTTGATGATAATTTCTTTTTCTTGTTCTTTTTCTCGGCATTATCACCACCTTCAGCAGTTTTATCTCCACTATCGTCATTCTCATCGGCATATTCATCATCATCATCATCATCATCACTATCATCATCACTATCACCTCCTTCGAAGTCATCCTCATCGTCGTCATCATCATCTCCGAAGTCAGCGTCTAAGAATGATACTTTTGGTGCATTGTCTTCATTACCACCCTGAATGAGTAAGCGAATGAGTTAGTGAGTAAGAAAATGAGTTAAAGAACAATTATGAGTACATCGTCGTCGTCATCATTGTCATCATTGCCTTCATTGTTGTCATTTTGTTCAGCAACTGACGATTCAACCACTACCTCATCCATGCGAGTTGCGTCCTCTGCCGCTGCTATCTCGTCCTGCGATGACATCTTCGTGATGCAGTCAAGCACTGATCCCGAAAGTCTCGTTTATATATTTTTGCAATATCAAAAATGGATGGTAGGGTTTGTGTACCGGTACCATTTGTTATACGATTATATAATATTCACTCAATGATATAGTTGAAAAGGGAGTCGTCTGTGAAATAAATAAAATAGTTTCTTCACAGTTGGGAGAAATTCGGTAGATATATAGTAAGTTTTAAAAAAATAAATGCACAAATTTTAATCATATGAAATCATAGACCATTAACTTCTAATTGTAGCTAAGACTTGCATTCATCACTATTTAAAACTATCTCTTGGTCCAGAAGCTCTTTGATTTATTGGTCAAATTTGAGGTCCCAAATTATTTGAAGAAAATTTCAAGTAAAAGTGAGACGATAGACAGCTCTTTCTGTATTAATTCGGTAAGTTTCACATCCCTTGGTCTTCACACCTCTCCTATATCAACCCTGCTTTCCTGTCCCAATCTTATAGCTTACTACGTGCGACCATTTTAATGGACGACTCGAGATTAAAGATTGGAAAATCAAAAACTCACTATCGCATTTCATGTGAGATGTGGCATCGCATGGCCTTTGTTCTTGATATAAATCGCTATTTATGTTACATCAAACATTTATTATTCTATTTTAATAGGTTGAATTATGGCAGAACACGATGATGATGATGACTATCTATCGGTAGGTGATGAGCGCACTATATATACTGCTTCAGATGCATTGGTATGCAAGTATTCCGCATCATCGTTAGGTTATTACAATGATAAGTATTTACATTCTTTATTCGCGAAAAGTATTGTTAAAGCTAATACTAATAGTATGGTCGGTGCACCTAGTATTAATCCATTACGAAAACCACCTATTATTAATCGAGGATACTATGGTAGAGTAAAATGTATCGATGTGGTGTTGTCGAAATTCTTATCCACCACATCATTGAATACATCAGCAGCAAGTATCCCATCTATCCCAACTGACATTGCAGATAAATTAATCACTGATATACCAGACAGTGCAAGTGCTTATCGACAAATAGTGAGTCTTGGCGGTGGCTTTGATACACTCTCATTGCGGATAATTGCCGAAAACAATCCAGGATTACACATATATGAAGTAGATTTTGAGGAAGTTATAAATAAAAAAGCAGTTGCGTTACTGTCTGAGTCTACATGTAGACATTTACTACTTGGAAATCATGGCAATAATACAACACCTGCAACATCACCAGGGATCAAGGACAACCGTCAGATCCTTACCAAGATATTACATGATTGCACGATAACCAACGGCTATAACTTGGGTCCAAATCTCACCTTATTTGGATCAGATCTACGAAATAATACCAACGACATCATCAACAAGCTCACTAGTATTGGCTTTAATCCCTCGTTGCCCACATTAATCCTGACAGAATGTGTGCTGGTGTACATAGAAAAGGCTGTTACTGAGCAACTTATCAATACATTCGCCTCTTCCCTCCCCAACGTTGCATGGGTCACCTATGATATGGTCAATCCAACTGACTCATTTGGTAAAACAATGTGTCGCAACCTGCGTGATGCAGGGTTCAATATCCCTGGATTCTTAGAATATCCAACGATCGAATCACAAATTCAACGATTTCAATCCAATAAATTTGAAAAAGTAAATACAATGAGTATGCTCGCTGCATATCAGCGCCTCCTGACTAGTGATGACAAGATGCGCATCGCGAGGATAGAACACCTAGATGAAATCGAAGAATTTGAACTAATTATGAGTCATTATACACTGACAACTGCCGTGAAAGGGAGCGTGTTAAGCGGACTTGTGTAAGAGGAAGAGGTCATATGTAAATTTATTTCTATTTGTTTAAATGTGTATTTAAAAATAACTTGACTCGATCTATTTCTTCTGGATCACTGCTATGACCTTAACAAGGGAGTATAGTAAGTGAATGAGTGAGTTAGTAAGAGAGGAAGAGACTTACCCATATCATCAATCGCCATAAATTCTGTTGAAGGTATCATTTGCTTCAACAATTTGTATGAGCCTTCGCCCCATGGATATGCTACCACTTGATCATCCTTTCCATGCACTTGTAGTATTGGTAGATCTTTACTACTTTCAGATAATGAAGCTGGAAAATCTGCACGAAATGGCAACCATGTTGATAAAGCAACACATGAATTCAATTTTACATTTGATCTCAATGAAACATGAAGTGCAAGTGCACCACCTTGACTGAATCCACCTAATGCAATATTCTTTGATGGTATACCATTATCAATTTCTTTTTGTATTAAAGTATTAACCATTTTAGCACTTTCATCAAAACCATCTCGATCTTCCTTAGTGCTCACATCTAGTCCAAGAATATCACTCCAACCATTCATCGCCCATCCACCATTTAAAGTTATTGGACGTTCTGGTGCTGTTGGTAGTATAAACTTGGTATCTGCAAGACCCAATTGTGGCATCAACGATCCCCAGCCAGTACAATCATCCCCAAGACCGTGAAACCAAAATAAAACTTTACTATATGTGCCAGATTTAGGCATTAATATCATCCCTCTCCCATTTTCCAGTGCTTGCCTCGTTAACATGGTACTACTAGAAGCAAAGATACAAAGCAATAATAGAATAGTAATCAAGAACACGAGCATAAATTGCGCTGTCCAGTACGAGTAGGCTTTGCAGTTAGCTGTCCTAATATAGTAGGCTCTGCAGTTGGCTGTCCTAATTTAGTAGGCTCTGCACAGTTGGCTGTCCTGAATAGATCTTGATCTTCGTTCTTTTTTTTCCTTGTTGCTGCATACCGGTGAAGGAGTTGACAAGGTTTACAATATATACACTTAAACAAGCTATTAGTATCAATAAGCAGGTCGCTGGCCATCGCACTCGTGGAAGCTCGTGATCACTGCAGGGTCGTCCTTGATCCACTTGGTGATACCACTCTTACTCGTGACCTTGACTACTCCAAACTTGTGTGGTTTGTACTCGGGTTTATCTAAGAATTGTAAGAGTGCTGTATAGGCTTCTCGCTGCTGTTTGGTGGTGATATTCGCTTGATTGATAACGTCGAGGGGGTTGGCACTGCTTGCTATTGCTTGGATCTTGCTGTCCATGTCAGTTACATCTAGGCTTTTCATCATACTATTCAGCATTTTGGTACTGTCAGCTTTTGTCATACTAGCCATATCCGGTAGAGGAATAGGGATTCCATACATAGTAACGGCTATCTTCAACATAATCAAACCAACCATCAAAACCGGTGCCATCTTCTTAAAAGTATCCGCATAACTCTCTTTCAGTTGTTTAAACTCAAATCCCTCGCCTTTAGGGCCACACGGTACTAGCTCAAGAGTGTGTTCACACAGAAAGTACAACGCATAGTCATCGCGGAACACGCGGTTCTTGCTCTTCTTCAGCACCACCGCCAATGTCGGTATCTTCCACGTGTCTTGTAGAATGGTGTTGATTTTGTTATTCATCGCGGTTATTTGTTCAACTCCACCTGCAGCAGTAGCTTGTTGAATTTCTCGATGTAACACTTCCATTTCATGTGCTTGCTCTTCAGACATGTAACCTACTTGGTTACCAACTTGGTGCAACAACGCCTCTACGTCCTTGTTACTACTCACTAACTCATTCATTTTACTACCAAATTGACGCAGTATATCAGTGATGTTGTCTAGTCGGCTGATGACTTGGTGTATCAAGTCTGCTTGGCTCTGGGCCTCAACATGTCGAGTCGAAGACGTCTTATCAAACACGATGTGAAGCACTTCGTTGCTAGTAGGGCGAACAGTAGGATCAAGGCTGCATAACCGCACAATCAAGTCATGAAACAACGCGTTACTATCTAGCTTCAGTACGTTCGAATGCAACATCACCTCGTCGGTAAGGGATTGGTAATACTCCACACTGTCACATGGTGGCAAGACGATCCCGTTGGGGTAATGATTGCTCTTGTCTTCGAGCAGAGCAGCAACAAGTCCAACAGAGAACATATCAATGGAAAATGATGCCTTGACGCTGCCGTAACTGCCGTTATATACCTCTGGACTTGCCCATTCTGGTGAGAATTTTAATTTCCTAGTAACGGGATCACAGGGAAATGTGCTGTCTTCACTAATAACTCGTGCACTCTCAAAGTCACACAGTTTGACGTTGTAATTTTCATCCACCAAGATATTTTGTGGTTTTATATCGCCATGCATCACACCAAGACCATGCAAATCGGCCACGGCCTTCAGCATGTTCTCTAGGATGATCCGCCGCAGTTTGATGTCCATACGAGGATTACTCAGCAGTTTAACGCGCAGATTAATACCAAAACGTTCAATAACAATGAATGAAGGAGGCAGTTGACTATCTACACCATACATACGAACACAACCTGTGCTCACGTCCTTATGAGACTGTAAGTACTTCAATATCGCAGCTTCGTGAGTAATGTCACGCTTCCGTATTGCCTCCTTGATCACTACCTCGGTCTCCAACATGCTGATTGTCCCACTCCACAGTCCATCAAATATTGGATTATTCTTATCCAATTTTGTCGGCACGAACGGGACCGCATCTGTTACTATTCCCCCTTTGAAAGTGAACTCTTTGCTGGTAATACTACTATCACGTCGCTCTTGTTTTACAACTGGTTCCGTTGGTATTGACACAGAAATATCAGCAGGTGCCTGCGTCTTTAGGTACCGTTCGACCAGCTTGATAGAATCAGCTGTCAGTTGCAATTGAGAATAATAGTAGCTTCTGTCCACACCCAGTCGCAGCTGGAATTTCGCTTCAGAGTTGATCTGATGATCAAGTACTAACACTTCTGCATATTTTTTTGATTCTCCTTTAGCAAACCCGATCTTAATAAGTAAACTTCTTACATCTTGAATGTCTTCAATGTTCTCACTAACAAGCCGAGCCCGTTCCTCTTGCTGCCGCTTGAGCACTAGAGCGCTCTCCTCCTCTTGCTTCTTCTTGAATACTTCTAACGCAGCCTCTTGCTCTTGTCTTTTCTTGAGTAACATCGCTGTGGCCTCGTCATCATGGTTCTTCTGAGCAGTTTCGTCCTCTTTTCTCTGCTTGTTAAATGCCGCGGTTGCCTCGCCATTTTGCTTCTTCTTCAAGTAGACAACAGGAGTTTCTTCTTCTACTTTCTTTACTAATGCAGAGGGATTAGCATGACCACCTAATTTCGCATCAATCGCCGCCTATAAACATCGATGGAATAGTCATTAGTAAAGAGTAAGCAAGTAATGGTTGATAAAAGGAGGTGTGCTACCTGGACTTCTTTAACTGCTGAACGTTTCTTTTCTTTTAAGTGATCCATGGCTGATTTCCCATCATTATCCTTAAGAGAGAAGTTACATCCCGATTCAATAAGCAATATAGCGATGGATATATGACCTTGCATACACGAATACGCAAATGCTGTGCGACCAAGCTTTCCACGATGATCAATATTGCATTTATTAGTAATTAATAATTCAACAATGTCCTTAAAACCATTGTAAGCTGCTATCATAATAGCAGTCCAACCAACCTTATTCTGACATTCCATATTACACTTACGAGAAATCAATAGTTCTGCAACCTCCTTCTTTCCATTTTCAGCAGCAACCATCAATGGCGTTACCAAGTTAATACTTTGCATATTAATATTACTATTTTGAGATAGTAAATATTCAATAACCTCTTTATGTCCAGACTTTGATGCTGCAATCAACGCTGTCTCGCCAGTTGTCTTATCTTGGCAGTCTACCCGCAATCTTCTCGCTTGGAGGCACTCCTTTACCTCTTCTATCCTCCCATTCCGTGCTGCCTCTATAAATTTAACTTTTCTTTCTCTATAAGATGCTTTGGATTCAAATAAACGAGAGAAAAGCATTATAATCGATAGTATATGTATCTTTGTGCAATATTGACAATGAATCGTATTAAAAAACAAAACAAATAAAGGTGCGAGAAGTCAGCAACTACTCTATCAGATGAGAACAAGAGCGCACCGACTACCCCGGCCCAAAGATCTACCAAGTCTTCAAGAAGGATGAGAGGGTCGCGATTAAATACACTGTAAACACTTTTAATTAGACAATATTATGCGATCGAAGTTCAACCGTGAATCACTAACAACAATGTTATGCGCATACTTTTACATGACTTGATAGTCACTTTCCCGAAAATTTTCGAAATGGTACGAAATATATCAGAGTTCTACTATTACGCAGAGGTTGATCTCAGCGAGTCCTGCTATTACGCCTTGCTGAGGCCAATCTCCGCGTAATGAAAGAACTCTGATATGTCTTGGACCATTTCGAAAATTTTCGGGATTGGGGTCGCCAGTGACGTGATGTGCACATTAAGCCGGGTATAATCAACACACAAGTGAGTGTCGCCATACTCGTCTTTTCGTCGTAGGACCTACTTACTCACTGTAGGGATTATCCTTTTGAAGCGCAATTCCTAATATATTGTGTTACTGCTGCTCACTTTCTGTTTAAACAATAGTGTGAGTGTGATCGCTAGTTTCAACTTCACGCCGTTAAAGTCATCTCATAGAGCGAGGGAGTGCACGAGTAGGTCCAGGATGCAGTATTGCTTCTGCTTATTTATTAGATTTGTACCCGTAACCTTTTCTACCATTCACACTTGACAACGAGCGTTTGAACACCATCGAAATACGAGGTCCGTTCTCTTTATCTGCCGGTAAAATACAATGCTGATAACCTAGGCGAGAAAATGAGTGACTAGGTGAGTACTTGAGAAAGTATGTGAGTAAGTAACCTTTATCTCCGTTACAATTATCGAACATAAAAAATCCGTCAAGATTTTCTAACGGATACACAAATGGCTTCTCTTTGGTGACGATATTCTTTTTTAATGAGAACTTTCTAGTTTCACCAAAACTGACAATGATGGAGTCGGTAGACCAAACAGTTCCCATATCTGGGTCTTGGTGCCACGCACAAGAGCATTCACCATCTTCATAGTAATTGACTAATACACAATCAAAATAAATGCCTGTTTTCTCTTCGACCATACTATTGATAGCCGTAACTGCGGGTGACATTGGAACTGAGTGAACAAGTCAGTAAGCAAGTAAGTAAAAAGCAAAAAATAGAGTGCGTGAGTACCGGGTGGCATGATTTTACCACTGTATGCGAGTCCACCAATATTAGAGTGCTCTTCCACCATCCAGCATGTCTTCCTTCTTTCGGTAAATGTTTTCCCATCTCTTGACTTCAATATATCATTTTTAAAAGGAATTTCATTCACTAAAGTGTCAATATTGATGTTATTACAACCGTCCAATAATTGATGTATTACTTTGAACGGTAATTGTAATCTATCATTTACACTATCGATATATTCTATTGTATGGCACACTTTTGTATCTTGTAGAAGCTTGGAAGATATTGAATCTATTAGGCAAAACTTTTCGATGCACCAATAGAGATGTGTTATATCAGCAGGATAAAATATTTCTTTCTTTGCTTTCAATGTACTACCTAATATTAATAACTTATCGCTTATGAATTGACTTGAATCTGATTCTTCCAAAGATTTACTAGCCAAAAGTTTCTGTAACGATTCAATGGCAACCGACACCTCCTCATTACTATCATAATGCATCGCACTTGGGACTCCGTTCAGTCTAGCATATCGATGACGCGAAATAAACACTTTCTTTGTTATGTACGGTAGTCCATTATCAATTACTAGTAGAAATAGAAGCAACAAGAGCAACATGACTAATATTGACGCATAGTTGGGAGGGGCAAAGAAATTTACATTGAACTTTTCTGAATTTTTCCTGAAAATCTCTAAAAAAAAGTACCAAATCCTGGATATAACTAAGGATTTGTTGTTAGACAGCATACTTGGTAGAAAGAACTACATCAAAGAGCCTGTAAGCATCGTAGTAATCAAGTATAATCATAGTTTATCATGGATTTACTTCGAGCAAATCTATCTCGTGGGGCAGTGCTGCGTACACGCAATATGCCTGTAGCTCGTCCATCACCTTCAATGTTTTATTACGCAGGATTGGAGTCTAAACCTGTTTGGCCATGCGATAATAGCAATGGTAAAATAGATCAAGAATTAAATGCGATAAAGGATTCTTTAATCGCAGGATACCAGGATATCGTTGATGAGTACTTAGCTATTCGTTTGAATACAAAAAATGATTATAAGTTGAATAAAGATGAACACCAGCTGCATAAGGGTAAATGGGACTGGAACTCGTATATTTTACAAGGAGTACGACAACCAGACTTTGCCTTAAGTTGTCCAAAGACAGCTACAATCTTAGAATCGACGCCATTGTTGATGCATTCAACACCATTTTCATTTGCATTCTTTTCTACTTTACATCCGAATACAATCATTAATCCGCATTATGGTCCTACAAACATTCGACTTCGATGCCATTTTCCATTAATAATACCTAAAAAATCAAATAATATTGGCATGAACATAGGAAATATCGATGTGAAATGGCGCGAAAAAGAGCCGTTGTTCTTCGATGATACGTACGAACACTCGGTTTATAACCACACCGACGAGGAGAGAGTAGTCCTCTTGTTTGATATCTTTCATCCTTCATTGCACAATGATGAGATACACGCGGTCATTGAGATGTTCGATTATTCCAAGAAACAAGGTTGGCTCAAGTAGATAGATAGAAGTAGAATAGAAAGATAACAGATTGAGTATCATATTGTATTTACTATTACTTATATTGTGGTAATTCATCTTGATAATTTATAGTTCGTCGTCACCGAAGTTATCCTCTTCTTCACCGCCTGGTGCACCAGATCCTTGGTATACCTTACGCATGATAGGATTAGCAACTTGTTCAACTTCCTTTTGTTGTGCGGCATATTCATCTGCATCGGCTTCAGGGTTCTCTTCTAACCAGTCAAGTTTCTCATCAATTAATGATATCAATTCATCCTTTTCTGCCTTCTCAACCTTCTCAGAGATTCCTTTCTCTTCGTCCTCTAATGTATTCTTTAGGTTATATAAGTAGGACTCAAGACCGTTACGGGCAGTAATACGTTGTTGTACTTTCTTATCCTCTTCGGCAAACTCTTCTGCTTCTCTAACCATTCTTTCAATATCTTCTTGTGATAAACGACCTTTATCAGCAGTAATTGTGATCTTTTCTGCTTTTCCGGTACCTTTATCAGCAGCAGAAACTTGTAGAATACCGTTGGCATCAATTTCAAATGATACCTCAATTTGTGGTACACCACGTGGTGCTGGAGGGATTCCAGTAAGTTCAAATTTACCTAACATGTGATTGTCTTTTGTCATAGCACGTTCACCTTCAAACACTTGAATAAGGACGGCTGGTTGGTTATCCTGGTATGTACTGAAAGTTTGAGATTTTTTGGTTGGAATAACAGTGTTTCTATTGATAATTTTAGTCATAACACCACCAACTGTCTCAATACCTTGTGATAATGGAGTAACATCAAGTAATAATAAGTCTTGTGTAGCTTCTGATGCATCACCTGATAAGATACCACCTTGTACTGCAGCACCATATGCAACAGCTTCATCAGGGTTAACACCACGGGATGGTTCCTTGCCATCAAAGTACTCCTTCAATAAAGTTTGTACTTTTGGAATACGAGTTGAACCACCAACTAGAACAATTTCATCTACTTCACTCTTTTCCATACTTGCATCTTCTAACACTTTTTGAACTGGTCCTAAAGTTTTCTTGAATAAATCCAAGTTCAATTCTTCGAATCTAGCACGGGTAAGTGACTCTGAGAAGTCGTTACCATCCATCAAATCCTCAATTTCAAGACGAGCTTGATGTTGGGATGATAAAGTTCTCTTGACTCTTTCAACTTCACGACGAAGTTTTTGTAAGGCTTTTTTATCATTAGAAATATCTAAACTGTTGTCCTTCTTTAACTTCTTGATGAAATATTGCATTACACGTTGATCAAAATCTTCACCACCTAAATGGGTGTCACCGTTGGTGGCTAACACTTCAAATACACCATTATCAATGGTTAATAAGGTAACATCGAAGGTTCCACCACCTAAATCAAAGACTAAAATGTTCTTCTCACCACCTTTTTTATCTAAACCGTAAGCAATTGCTGCAGCGGTTGGTTCGTTGATGATACGTTGAACAGTCATACCAGAGATAGTACCTGCATCCTTAGTAGCTTGTCTTTGTGCATCATTGAAGTAGGCAGGGACAGTGATAACGGCATGATGAACATCATGACCTAAGTATGCCTCGGCAATCTCCTTCATCTTGACTAAAATCATTGCAGATACTTCTTCAGGTGCAAATGATCTTGGTTTACCATCTAATAATACTTCAACATATGGTTTATCATCCTTGGAGATGATCTTGTATGGTACCAACTTCTTATCGGATTGAACTGATTTATCCGAGTATTTACGACCAATAAGACGCTTGACATCAAAGACAGTGTTTTCTGGATTAATTGTTGCTTGATTCTTTGCAGAGTCACCAATTAATCTTTCACCTTCAGTTGTCCATGCAACATAAGATGGTGTAATACGATTACCTTGATCGTTTTGAATGATTTCAACTTTTCCGTGTTTAAATACACCAACACAGGAGTAAGTAGTACCTAAATCAATACCAATCACAGTTCCTAATGGTGCATCACCATCATCACCACGTACCATAATAAATGCTAT
>JACCDO011225088.1_pt1 | contig 18395 bp, 42 predicted proteins | sample 7446101 | NCBI WGS metagenome assembly JACCDO01 (sample SAMN15323440, study PRJNA562643) | freshwater metagenome | isolation source: river surface water | place: USA:Blue River Watershed | collected 2017-08-16 | reverse complement strand
CTTGGGGGGTATCTAATCAATGGTTATCAATGGGATGTTGGGTTATTTGGGGATATCGAAGATACTTTGATATTGGGGATATGGGGATATAGCAAAGCCCTAGCAAGTGTGTTTATTCTTACTAGGGGTTGTGTCTTATACTAGGGTTATTTGTCACTTCCTTTATGTACCCCGAAAAGTTTACGATACCACTTAGGCTTCTGAGGAACGTGTAGGATATATGATCCACCTGTAGCTGTTCCCTTGATATGTGTCTTTAGGTTATTAACAAAATGCTCATTGATCTTATCCTGTACTTCTTCTGTGCTAGAGCCATACACCTTGTACTCTCCACAAGAACAGGATGCCCAATAACTTGGATCAGGTTTGATATGTGAGTTATAGTCTTGTCCCATTAGGTATTACGATGCCTCTCCTGGATTCCCTGAAATTTTAGCGACCATTTAGATATGCTAGGAATACAGTGGCAATAGCCAGTATGCTTAATCCTATGATTGTTTCCATGTGTACAACTTTCTAATATGTGGATAACTATGTGAATAACTATTTGTTTTCTTTGAGATACTTATCTGCCCACCAGTATGCCTGTGCGAGACCGATTGATACAAGAGATATTGCAGTCATAATAGCAATAATGATCCATCCAGTTGGTCCGATAATGTCCGAGACAAACCAGATCAGCAGTCCGATAGATGTAATAGATGCCAGGATAAGTAGTACTATGGCACCATAGTAGATGGTTTTAGCTAGTAGTTTCTTCATTTATTTCCTCTTAATAGCTTTCTTAGTCTTTCACTTGGTTTAGGTGGTTCAGCTAGAAGCTTCTGTAGCTTCTCATACTCTTCTGGAGACACCTTGATTGTGTATGGTTCGGTATATACTAGCTCATCAAATGCCGCAAAATGTGATCCTCTTGGTTCTGGTATATTCTCAAAGTCATTAATCCTACTCACTTCTTATACCCCTTAAAAAATACGTAAACATATCTACCAATATAAACATCTATCCCCTTGTACTTGGGATGAATCTCTATAATAAATCCAAAAAACTTGCCTGGCTCCCAACGATTGGGTCCATACTTCCTAAACTTAATCAATTACCTCTACCTGCTTTATCATAATGTCGTGGTATAGCCTGTATAGTTCTTTAATCTCTGGATGGTTGCTGTCCCATAGTCCACCCTCAAGCCATTTAATGAATAGAAATTGTGCAATCTGATCCTGCATCTTACTAATTGTATAGTTATCTAGTCTCATTGTTTTCCTTAAATGAAAAGTATTTTATGTTTATAGTAAAAGTATACAGGGGATGGTAGAGAATGTCAAGCACTTGTGCTTGTAGGAACTCTTATTTACCGCCGAGCTTTACCGCCCGAACTTATAGATTCTAAACAATCCTTAAACACATTTACCCAGGTATCGACCGTATAGTCTTCATACTCCATGTCTCTGCCAATATACTTATACCATTCGATCTCAATGCCAGAGGCATAATGCTTGAAGTTAGGCTTATCCATTAGACATTCATCTGCATGGCTAATCGTTTTAACAAAGTTGGCATAATCAATATCACGCATACAGGTACAGTGTACGTGGCTACCGATAGTTCCCTTTGGTATCTTAAATTGTATATACAGTGTGTCTATACAATCACACTCGTAATCTACTGTTCCCTTTTTAAACCCATGCCCTGGCTTGGTGTCAAAGTTCCATCCACCATCTCCAGCATAATCTACATAGTGCATTTCACGGAATATTGCTTGGTAGCAATCATCATCGTGTTTGTTGGCTTCTTCCCAGGCATTACGAAGATCGTCATAATCGCAGGTACAATCACCCCAATAGAATGGACGCATTTCAAACACATCATTCTTGTAGTATGCACCATAACCATGTTCGCCACCAAGGAATCCTTGGATAGCAATTTCATTGCCAGTTTCATCGATCTTCTTGGTAATAGCTACTAGCATATTAGAAACTAGATCATCAGATACTTCTGGGAAGATTAGCTCTATGTCGCTCACTTTATTCTCCTACGTGCATATGATAAGTATTATTAGACTTTCCAATAGCTTCACCTTGAACAATGACAGTGTATCCTTGGTGCACTAATTCGTGAACAGTGTGTTGCTCTACTGGTCTGAATAGCCTCATTGCTTCATCATTGGCTTTCTTCTTCTGCCACTCAATACCCCAGTCAGAACCCTCTTGGAATCCCTGAGTCTTTCCATCCTCATATGCCTGAATTTCCTTGTTCTTGGCCTTACGCCACTTAAGAACAGGACCACCACCATTACATCCATGTAGGTGGTCAGCAGTCATTTCATTTTCAGGAATGCCACACTCACACTTTACAAAAGTCTCTTCGGTTGCTTCATAAGATTCACCACAACACCCTGGCTCACTGCAGCCATAGTAGGAGTCGTCTTGTTTAACGTAATATAAAGTCATTTGTCTTTCTTGTCTATTTGTTTTTGCAATTCTTTAGCTTCATCAAAGGTTATTGGCTCAGGGAATAACGACATAAGCAACAATGCTCGTCTATCAAGCTCAGATATTTTAACGCCCTCGATAGCACTTGAAGCAATCGCTTCTTGCATTAAAAAAAAGTCTGATAAACTCATTCTGCATTCCCAGCATCTCTAAATCTACGTGGTGGCTGTAGATTTTCTACAACATCTTTAACCAACTGAAATAGGGTATCTTGAAATAGTGGAGTCCTAGTATCGTGAGATTGCTTTTCGATCTTTCTAATGCCATCTAGAATTCTTTGACGCTCTTCTAGTGTGCCTTCATTATAAGACTTAATTCTCATTTAGACTCCTTGTGTGTTACCCAGTAGTAGTTGCACTTGTCGCAGCATGGCTCATTGTTAGGACTGATAACAGCACTAGCAAAGTGATTGTAATATGCATCATCTTTACGATATAGATTAGCTTTATGAGTGGTGGTAACCTTAGCCATAATACTTTTGTTGGTATACCAGGCTGGAATTCCATTACCCCAACGACTGATTGTCCGTACACGAAGCTGAATAAGATTATCTTTATTCTTATCAGTCTTGATACCACGACGATCTGCTTCACGAATCATCGCTAGGATGTAGTCAAACAATGCATTCTCAAACCCACGCCACATCTTGACAGCAGGGTGGTTACGCCAGCCAGCTTTAGGGTCTTCGTTCATAAGAACATTCATAATCTGGTAGCCCTCTAGGATCTGTTTGTTGAGACGCTTAGAGTCTAGGGCGTGTGCAGACTTGTCGAAGTCTTTATATGGCAGGAAGGTTTGCATACGTTATCTTTCGTTTAATGGACCTTGTATATTAAGTATAGTGGCACATAGTCTATTTGTCAATAGCCCTGAACAATCTTTTCTCTTAGGAACTCAAAGCAGTATAGACTCATCTTGGCATCCCATCCAGCATCGTGAGCATCCTCATAACCAATCTTATCAATAGCATATTCTTTAGAACGCTTCTTCCAAGATTCAAAGTTAAGATTATTAAGACCATCTAGTGCAAAGCATAGCGAATTAAGATCGACTACCCTGCGAGAGAATAGCGTAAAGGTGAGTGGTAAGCTGTGTCTTACAAATGGCATATCGAATGATCCAACATTCCATCCAACTGGAATAGTCTTGCCACGACGCTTCTGGTCTGCTCCATGCAGCGTTAGGAATGTAAAACTATTCTGGTCAACTTCAGATGCTAATGGAAAGTCTGGAATCCTAGACTGAGGAATCTTGTGGACTCCCTCTGCCTCCTCAGACCACGTCATCTCTCCTGGATTAATATAAGATGTATAACTTGCTCCATTCTCAAGGGCAAAGCCAATCTGGATTAGACGTGAACCATTCTGCAAATCAGTTCCAGACATCTCTCCATCTAGACCTACATAATTCAAACTCATTTAGTATTTCATTTCTCTGACCAAACGTCAGCTTCTACAACTTCTTTGTGATTTTTAACCATTGGAATAATATCTCTAACCTGTATAGGCTCTTCTCTCACCCAGTCAATTGATTCTATGTTATGTGTTAGTAAGGATAGGATTTCATTATGCTTCTCTACCTTCCCTGCCTCAATACCGTGCAGATATCCCAGGTCATAGCCCTTCTGGACTAGCCTAAGTCTCCACTTAAATATCTTAAAAAATTTCATCATTTTATTCTACATTATTCTGTTTGGTTTGTCAATAGTGCTATACTTATTGCATGGCACTAGACAAATATAGATATACAATATACCCAGATCGCATATATGTTGTTGAAATTTCTAAAGGTATCTCTATAGAAATTCGTGGATCTGAGATTGCTTCCCTTCTTGGGCTAGACTCTTACCTCTAATTTAGACAAGAAGTCTTCTGGAAAAGCCAATGGGCAGTTATTGCAATTGTTATTTTTCTTATCCCACGTTTTACCACCACCTATAGTGAGGGGTATTTTGATAGATAAGAATCTATCTGGTTTAGTATCAGTCTTAACACACTTCTCACACACACGAGACTTGTATAGATTGTTTTCTCTAGTCAACAACTGATATTGTTTCTTAACACTGCTAGGATTGTTTACATCGACCTTCTGCTCTTTGTCCCCATCCAGCTGCTTTAGACGTGTTACTGGAATACGATGATCAACCTCAAGATTTGTAGTTGTGTGAATGTCTGTGAAAGCATCACGAACACCAAGAGTCTTTCGAATGATTCCAAACTCTTTTGGAGAATATGTTGCACGAGCATAAGCATTGCCAGTTAGGTATGGCTGCTCAATCATATCTTTTGTTTCAGTTACCTGATGGACCTCACAACGTTCCCTCTTAAGCTTAGGAATGTTTACTCCAGCATCACGAAGGAACCTTACGTGTCCTGCTGCCTGGCCTATGTCCAGATTACGTTTCAGAATTTCTTCACGCATACAGCATCTTAAAATGCCATCTGGATACTCTAATAGTATTGCTAAGATTGATTGGGTCTTATTACCCTGTACCAGTCCAGCATCTTTTAGATAGGCTAAAAGCTCTTTAGAATTCATATAATAAGTTTATAGCATTAAGGACCAGAAGTCAATACTATAACGATGAAAATAGTGGTGGAACTTCATCGTAGTTTCCAGGGTCAGATACCCTTGGAAATGCCTCGTGGCAGCCATAGCAATAATGCGTTGGCATATCTGGACCAGCAGTAAGGCCACCCAATGCAATGCCCTCTGTTTTTGCAATCTCAATTAATTTAGGTGTTGGGAATCCATAGATCACGTTAGATAGCTCGTGATTACAGTCTGGACAATTATTCATTATTCAAGTATATCATACAACCTAATGGTATAATAGTGTTTATGGCCACTAATCATAATTTATTTACTTTAAGTAGCACAGTAGCTACTAGACTTACTCCTAACGGACTACACTCTGGAATGGACATTACCCTACAAAATGTAAACGACAATGGATACATTTATGTTGGTAACGAAAGCGTTAGCACAACTAGCTATGGATACAGGATTGCTCCTAATACTGCAATTTCATTCGAGCTGCCTGGAACAGATTTCCTTTACGCTGTTGCACAGACAAATGGGCTAAAGCTTGCAGCCATTCAAATCAATCTTGAGAAGGGCTTCTAATGGCTAGATTTGGGGGAATCGATCAGGATGGCTTTCAGCATATATCTAATCTAGACTATGCTCAATTTGATACTACAAATACTACTCCACCTACCGTCGAAGGTCGCATGGCTTGGAATGGTGACGATGGAACTATGGATCTAAAGCTACAGAACGGTGTTACCCTGCAGATTGGCCAAGAGTTTATTGCTAAAGTTGCTAATTATACTGGAACACTTATTCCAGAAGGTTCTGCTGTTAGAATTTCTGGAGCACAAGGACAAAGACTCAAGGTCTCTCTTGCTGCTGCAACCGATGACACTAATTCAGCAACGACTATTGGTGTTGTTACTCACTCTGGAGGAATTGCACACGGAACATCTGGATATGTAACTATCTTGGGACTTGTTCGTGAGCTCGACACTTCTGACTTTAACGAGGGGGATGTTCTTTGGCTATCGGCTACCCCAGGACAATGGTCTGCAACCAAACCTGTGGCTCCAACACACGCTGTACAGATTGGCTATGTTGTTAGATCTGGTAACGGAAGCTCTGGAAGTATCTATGTCCACGTACAAAATGGATATGAGCTTGACGAACTTCACAATGTTCTTGTTAGCAATCCACTAGATGGACAGGTATTGAAGTATCAATCTTCTACTGGACTTTGGATCAATTCATTCTAATGGCAAAAGAAGTATTGCTTTGGTATAAGTGCCCTTGTGGAGCCTTCCATGACATTTACTGGCCTGTTTATAAGCAGCTAGTGGAGAGACAGCTAAAGTGTAATTGTGAGCTAATTGCTGAGATACTCTCTAAAGACTCTTAGAATATCTGCAGTGTGCTTTTCATAGTCAATCTCTAGAACAGTATTATCATTATCAATCTTATGAATCTTGATACCCTGGACTACCTCTAGCAAGATTTTCTTAATCTCAGCATCAAGCTGCATTCTCTTGCTCTCTAGTATAAGTTCTGATCTTGTGGCAATTGCTGCAGACTACCTCGCACTTTGCGACCTCTGCCCAAGCCATCTCTGCTCCATAGTTTTTTAATACTCTATAGACAACGTCTATCTTGCGTTCTCCAGGAAGGTGGTCAAACTCAAGTACGTAGTGTGGGAAATGGCTTCTACAGTCAGCACAGCCTCGCTTCTCCTTGTACAAGTGAAGCTCTTGTAAAACCTGTGCAACCTCTTGACGATGCTTTTTAGACTTAACCATCTTAATCTATTATAGCATTACTTATGGTCCCCTCGGTAGGAATCGAACCTACGACCAAGAGATTAGAAGGCTCTTGCTCTATCCACTGAGCTACGAGGGGTGGTGGCAAACTAGTTGTTTGCCTTAAACTGACGAAGACGATCGCAGTTTGCACAGATAAACTTTAGTTGAGAAAGTCTCTGCTTAGAGTCCTGCAATGTTTCTGCATCAATTACATTATTAATAATCTTATCAACATCGATATTGTCAACAGGGTCCAGCTGGCTTGAGTGCAAGTACTGGCTACACTTAACACACGGACGCTGCAGCTTATAATTCTCTAAGTAAGTTAGAGCCTTTAGCTGAAACTTAGATAGGATTGCTGGTTCTGACTTGGTCATTGGCTTATCCTTTACTATAGGCTCTACTGACTTAAGGTGATATGAAATCGTTCCCTTAGAACATCCTAGGATGCTTTGAATTTCGCTGAATGATTTTCCATCATTACGAAGGTTAATAATATCTTCTTTTAGACTCATAATTAAATTATACCTTTTCCTTTTTTATTAGTCAAGTACTCCCAGTCAGACTCGAACTGACACTGAAAGCATTTTAAGTGCTCTTCCTCTGCCATTGGGATATGGGAGCGTACTGCGAGAGGGATTTGAACCCTCATAGCCCAACTTATAAGATTGGTTCATTGACCTGTTATGATATCGCAGAGTGGGGTGTGTGGGACTTGAACCCACGACCGACGGATTATGAGTCCGCTGCTCTAACCTGCTGAGCTAACACCCCATTGGTTAGCCAACCATTATTGCATCCACGAAGGCATACAATGCTTTTACATTTCCATTATTCCATATAGACCAGTCAAAGTCAAACTCATCTAGTGCAGTTTCTGACGGGTGTCCATTCACTGGACCGTGCCCATCCTTATTTATACGCCAGATTTGTCCATCGTGCTCTTGGATAGCCTGAGCTTCGTTAAGAAACCTAGTGTCTGCAAATACTACACGATCGTGTTCCTTAGCTCTTAGAAGCCCCTGATTGACCCAGAAATCTTTGCCAAACATTTCCCTACCAACTTCTGTTCCAAGCCTCTGTAGCAGCCCTCTAACGTCGCTGGAGAGTCGTTTTAGCTCTTCCCATCCAAGATGGTTAACGGCATTAGACAAAGACACTTCACCCATTTCGCCAACACGAATTTTTGGATCAAGCTTGTATAGGGCTTCTCTAATAGGATCAGCAAATGATACCTTTACAAACCCATGCTTATCAACAAGGTAATTCGCAACTGTGTCTTTGCCTACCTGGGCATATCCACTAAGACCAATAATCATTAGAACGGTGGCTCCTCGTATCCTTCTTCTTCAAACTTCTTCATAATATCTTCTAGACTATGTAGCTTAATTCTAATTGTTTCCTTTGCCCATTCAGAACAAGCAGAGTCAGCCTCATCCAATGCATCTAAACATCTAAAGTTTTCCTCCAGTGCCGATGCTCTCTTAGTTGCCTCCATGTAAAGCCCAAACTCAGGAAAGATCTTCCAGGCAAGCCATTCACGGAATCGCTCCTCATAGTTCCAAAACCACATACGAATCTTAAACACTCTTTGCCTTTGCTACAGCTTCCATTGTAGACGGGAATACTGACTTTGTCAATGACTCTACAGCCTTTGCGTATTCCTGGATTTCTACCTGGGCATCGTGCTCTAGTCGCTGGTCAAGGAACGTCATGGCTCCCTGCAGAGATGTAGTCCAACGCCAGCGAACGTACATACCGTATGCAGGAAGGAATAGACGAGCAATCTCTGGTGCAATGTTATCATTCATTGCATCGTGATAAAGCTTAGTTCCTTCATTGATAATATCATTTAGCTTATTGGTGTAGTATGCTCCATTAGAATAATGGATTGGCTCTCCACTACCCTGCTTGCTATTCTCAGGCTTGCTACGCCATGATGATGCAGATGGAACATAGAATTCTTCTTCTTCAGTAATGTATCTACGTGAAGACTCGTTCCAGCCATTCTGGTCGTCTACGTGGGTAGAGCCTACTGCGTATTTCCACCACTGTCTTGCAACAAATAGTGGGGCATAGACCTCAAATGTAAGGGCCGCATGGCGGAATGGCGAGGTGTGCCCTTCACGAACCAGGAAGCCAATGAGCCTCTCATCTCTGGTGTCAAAGCCATCAGACTCCTTATCGTACGATACACGTGCAGCATTAGCAACAGATAGATCGTTGCCAAGGGTATCAACCAAGCGTACATAGCCTTTATCCAATACATTAATTTTATTAGTCATTACTTAATCAGTGCCTTTACTTCTGGGTAGTCTAGATATTCTGGGTATTCTTCAAATACCTGGGCTGCATTCTTTGCCAGGTCATCCCAATTGTCTAGCATCTGTAGCCATACGCCTTCTGGTACTACTGGCTTCCATTCACCCTCAATATACATGGTTGGAATTTGAGTCTTATCAATAATTGTGTACCCCCAGGTTAGTCCAGAATCTGGCTCTGAGTATGGTCCAATAAGAATCTCTTGTGGGTCTAGGCGAATGCCAATCCCCTTAAGCTGTCCCTCTACTGGTTCTGTCATTAGTCTCCCTTAACGTTGATAATTTGTCTTAGTGTGTGTCGAATCTTGACCAAGTCTTTTGCATCTTCCATAACTACATCAATATCCTTATAGGCATTTGGATGTTCATCAATGAATGCATCAGAGTGTGACCATTCGATACCCTCCATCATAGCATCCAGAGACTCTTTTGTAAAGACCTTTCGTGCTTCATTACGAGAGTATTCACGACCTGCTCCATGTGGTGCAGTGCAGAAAGATAGCTTGTTTCCAAGACCCTCTACAACATATGAGGCTGTCCCCATAGATCCTGGAATAAGTCCCATCTGCCCTTCATTAGCAGAGATAGCACCCTTACGAGTTATCCACAGATTCTTTCCCCAGTGATTTTCAGGCTGGGTAAAGTTGTGATGACAGTTAATCTCTTCAATGATCTCAAAGTCTCCTGCGTGGTGCTTAAACGCTTTCTTAACACGATTCATCATCACTTCACGATTCTTAAAAGCAAACTTCTGTGCCCAAGTCATTTCAGCAATGTACCTATCAAACTCTACAGTTCCTTCTACAAGGTATGCTAGGTCTGGGTCTGCCAGGGTAATGAAGTTTTTAGTAGCGTACATCTGTGCAACGGCAATGTGGTGTGTAGCAATCTTATTACCAACTCCACGTGAACCTGAGTGCAAGAATAGCCAGATAGATCCTTCTTCGTCTTTTGTAATTTCAATAAAGTGATTACCAGAGCCAAGGGATCCGATTTGGTGTGTCCAGTTGCTTGCATAGTCAGCTGGGTTAAATCCTGCGTCTAGAGCAGCATCTAGAAGTTCCTCAGCTGCATCAAGTGCGTCTGGTTTAACTGTCTGGTTATGCTTAAATGCTGATAGTGGGATAGCAGATTCAATTGATTCACGCAGTCCCTTCAGGTCCACGGTAGCTAAATCATCTACAGTCTTATTAGTCTTAATAGCCATCATTCCACAACCAATGTCTACTCCAATTGCAGCAGGCATAATTGCTCCCTGTGTAGGAATAACTGATCCAACAGTTGACCCCTTGCCAAGGTGTGCATCTGGCATAAGTGCTAGATGTGGAAATACAAATGGCATAGACGAAGTTGTCTTAGCCTGCTCTAGAGTTTTCTCGTCTAGGATTGATGCCCAGTTGAAAAGCTTATTTGTGACTTGCTCCATTAGTAATCTCTTTTATCTTCTTAATTAGTTTTGGCTTTGTAAAGTAGTTCCATTTATTTAGGAACCAGTGCTTGTATAGTGGAAGTGGGTATCTTAGAATGCCCCAGAGATATTGCCAACTTGGCTTAGCCCTATGCTTCATCGACTTCTTTCAATAGTTCCTTTAGCTTAGTATTGATTATATCTAGAACGTGCTTTACATAGTATCCGTAGTACGGATCTTCTGTGGCTGATTCCATGTACTCTTTTTCAAAGATTGCAGCAACCTCTTCATATCCACGAATCTTGCCCTCATTAATAAAACTATTTAGCAATCCATACTGGTCTTCTGAAAGACCGTCTAAAGAAATTTTTGCCATGGGCTATCCAATCACTGCAAAGATTTCACGATAGGGGAGAATGACTAGGTCCTTGCCCTCGTGAGAGATTTCGGTACCTGCATACTTAGAATAGATTACCTTGTCCCCAACTGCTACGTCAAGTGTCATTAGCGATCCATCTGCAAATCGTGCACCTGGTCCTACAGCAAGGACAATTCCCTCAGTAGGCTTTTCCTGTGCAGTGCTTGCAATGATTAGTCCAGAGGCAGAAGTCTTCTCTGCTTCTACGATAGGCTCTACGATTACCTTATCTTCTAGTGGTTTAATGCTCATTAGTACTCATCTTTCTGGTGCTCTACACCATGCTTATCGTCAATATATTTGTGAATCTTACGCCATGCGAATACCCTCGAAATGGTATAGCCAATGGCTAAGAATGCTACGTTCCAGAATACCTCAGAGATAACGTGGTTCAAACCAAACATTACATCAAATAGGGTTTCTTCGTGTTCCATAAAGTCCTCTCATACCTTGTATATAAATTATACAAAAGACTTTGCTTAATGTCAAGCAGCTAGTGAATTGATTTTCTCTGGATTGAATCCAGCCCAGGCTTGGTCTCCAGAGATTACTACTGGAGCTGCCATGAAGCCCATAGCGACAATCTTGTCATAAGCTTCTTGATCTTGAGAGATATCTACAGTTGTGTACTCCACCCCGTTCTTGTCCAGTAGCTTCTTGGTTTGTTCGCACTGTACGCACGATGGTTTGGTGTAGACAACAGTCATTTGGATCTCCTTTTATAGTTGTAGAATCTATTATAAGTAATTGTTAAATAGATTATGTTGCTTATTTGTTACAGTTATGTTACAAATACATTACAAGCTCTCCCCCAAGGACTCGAACCTCGATAGCTAGGACCAAAACCTAGAGTCTTGCCAATTAGACGAAGGGAGAATGGAGGAAGCAGTGGGAGTCGAACCCACGGTACCTTTCGATACGCCACGTTAGCAGTGTGGTGCCTTAAGCCTCTCAGCCATGCTTCCTGGAGGAAGGTATGGGATTTGAACCCATGGGGCTGTTACACCCTTTAGTTTTCAAGACTAACGCATTCGGCCACTCTGCCAACCTTCCCTAGTCCCTCGTGTTGGAATCGAACCAACCATGTCGTAGACGACGGTTTTACAGACCGCTTCCCCACCTTGGGGACTACGAGGGTAGTGATCCTTGGATAAGTACTCACCTTTCGGCATTCCCGTCTTTCACATTCAGTAGGATCATCCTGAATGAGTATATGCTACTAAACGTCTGCTGGTTTATCCTGTGGACTCTGCAGTTCGCATATCGCACCACCTCAAGGAGTCGAACCTTGGCTCTTAGTTTTGGAGACTAATGTGCTACCGTAACACTTAGGTGATATGTGTGACCCCACGGAGAATCGAACTCCGATTGCCAGGATGAAAACCTGATGTCCTAACCATTAAACGATGGGGCCAGGAAGACACGGGATTATCTGAGCTAACCCTGACTACTCCGTGCCTTCTATAATATTTTATCAGAGTGGTTGCTTAGATGTCAAGCATTCTGGAGGATTTGGTATAATCTTTTCCAAAGTCAGAGAATAAAGCTTTGTCCATCTCACGCTGTACTATGCCACGTGACCATGAGAATCCAGCATCTCCACCCCAGGCAAGCCACATAATATAGCCATTAGATGGGTTAGCCTGGTTAGCCCAGTCCTTACCCTTCTTGTCTACCTCGTGACGTGAGAAGTATGAGTACATACGCTTAACAGTACTAAGAGACAAAGACTCTCCTCTTGCAAGCTGTCCTGCACGAGTCCAGCCTACTGCTGTTCCTGCCCCATTAGCTTTGCCATCTTCCTTGAACTTAATTGCACGACGTGCAGCACTCCTAGCACCAGCAGGAGGAGAATACCCATCAGCCTTTTCAACAGAATCTGTTTCATAAACAACATCATCCTCATCTTCAAATAGATCGTCTGCCTTAGATACAGGAACACAGTTAGGAACCATCTTGCCATCTTTTGGCTTCATTCCTCTTTGGACATAGCCATCCCAGCAAGGAGCTGCTTTGTCTAAGGATTCCTCTGGGCAGCACGGTTCGTCAAACTTCTCAGCGTTCTGGCTTGCATAGATTGCAGCCTGTTGAGCTTGAGCCTCTTCAATGGTTGCGTGGCATCCATGAACTTTGCCTTCTCCACCGACTACTGGGTAGCCTTTACATCCATGAGTGCCCTTAGCACCGATGGTGTATCTTCCTTTTCCTGCTGGCATATCTTTCTAATCCTTATAGAGTATAATGCCCCCATACAGGCACATTCAACCTGCAGTAGGCTCGGTCATAAAAATAGGTAACTAATCCATCCTAAGAGCGAGTCCTGTATGGGGACACTTTAATTATACACTAATTGATAGCGATTGTCTTAGGTTTCTTCTCTTCTGGGACATTCTTAATCAGATCGATATACAAGATACCGTCTTCGAATCCAGCAGATTCTACCTCGTAGTACTCAGGCAGAGCAAAGGTGCGAGAGAACTTACGAGCAGCAATACCCTTGTATAGGTACTTCTTGTCTTCTGATTCTGGCTTCTCTGCCTTGATTGATAGGACATTCTTCTCAGTAGTAATACTGATGTCATCCTTCTTGAATCCAGCTACTGCGAATTCCATGACTACCTTATCTTCGTCAATCTTGACAATGTTGTAAGGTGGGTAGCTAGATGTGTGGGTTGTTGCGAATACCTTCTCAAATTCCTGAGCAAGGTTTCCAAATGCGTATGTTGTAACCATACTATCATCTCCTTATATTAAGCGAGTTAATTGCCCCCAAGTGGCAGGCATAAATATTATAGCATAAGAAAAGAGGGACCGCAATAGCGATCCCCCTATCTTTATTAAGCTATTTTTACTTCTTTGTAGCTGGCTTCTTTGCAGGAGCCTTCTTAGCAGCAGTATCAATCTTCTTAGAGACTTCTACAGCAACAACTTCTGCTACCTTGCCAAATGCTGGATCCTTCTTGTTAAGATAGCGGATCACGGTAGGTACTGCTGCAGCCCAAAGACCGTTAGCAACAGTTAGCCACTCTCCAGCACCAAGGTCGAATGGTGATGCAACTCCTGCATTAGCCATTGCGGTTGTAATCAGTGCTAGAACCACACCAAGTAGGTTGCGTAGATATGAATCTAGCATTGCTTTTGTATTTGCGTTCATTTTATTTCTCCTTTTATTCAGTAATTTCTGAATCATTATCTGGTATTATGCTTACCAATTCTTTGTATGCCTCAAGCATAAGCTTGACATCGTCATTCTGAGACTTCTCAAGTTTTAGTGCGACAGGATCCATCTTCTCTGCAAAGTTCTTTACAGATGCCTGGGCAGTTTCAATATACTGAAAAGCCCAGTCTCTAGAACTAGACAAGAACTTAATAAATCCATCATCTTCTCTTAGAGAGTTAGCATCTTTCTCAGCTGCTAGTGTAGCAACCTTCTCTGCCAGCAAGGCCTTATCAACAACAAGTTGCTGCATCCCTGCCTGAAGCTTCTTCTTTTGCAAAGCTAGACGAAATACCAAGAACAGCAAAAATGCTATTGCAGATATGCTCAGAACAAAAATAGTTAGATTAATTATATTATCTATCAATATTGATCCTTCCCACCCTGACGTTCAAGCAATACGATTGCTCCATTGTCTTCAAGTGCACCCTTGATACGTACCATATATTCTACAGCACGACGCTTATCTTCATCTAGCAAGCTCATAAAAGCTTTCTCACTGGCTACAACTGACAGGAAGTGCTCGTGATCATATATGTCTAGCACAAATCCTTTTGGGGCATAGTGTCCCAAAGAATGCACTGCAGATTTCATTGCATCTGTATATGCCATTAGTTTTCCTTATCTGTTGTTAGATACTGCCAGGTTGCTGCCCAAGCTTGTTTAGATCTATGTCTATTAAATTCACGAGAGATCTTTCCTTCAGCTAGAAATACCCCACCCCAAACGCCAGTTGACTTCTGCGAGATAGCCAATGCAAAACATTGTCTTGCTACTGGACATTCAGAGCATAGCTTATCTATAGCTGGTCTGAAAGACTCATCTTCTTCGTACTTATCAAAGAAGAAATTGACATCAAAGTTTTTGCAGGAAGCATCATCCATCCAATCGTTTTTGCTCATTTATGCTCACGAACCTGTCGGGAATGTCCCATCCATTTTTTGTAGGAACGAATCGCTTCTGTAAGTGCCATACGCCTTTTACGTATGCTCCAAACTTAGACGTACGTCCTTTGTCTGACGGATACGAGTTTACAACTGTCCATCCGTCCCAACGTAAAGATCGATTTCTCTTAACGATCTTTTCCATCTCTTCTAATGACCTTATCTGTGCCATTTTTATATCCTAATATATTTTGTTAATGACCTACATATCCGTAGGCTATCCTGCTATATTTACAGGAAGATTAATACCTGTATACCCAGAGGTTTGCGTCTTTGTCGTGAGCAGCCTGAGCTTGCTTACTCCAAATCTCCTTTGGCTTACAGAAAAATGCAAAGTAATCTATGTCTGATAGATTATCAGTAATCCAGCTTGGTGGAATCTTAACTAGTCTAATCTTGATACCACGAGCCTTGAGGCTACGCTCAGATACGTTTGTGAACTCCATGCCCATAGCATTAAGCTGGTATGGACCAGCAGAGTATATAATTATTTCTTTATCGCCTTCAGGCAAGGTTGACATTGCAGTGCCCATAGCTCTAAGAAAAATAGTATAGTCTTGAAAGGACTTAGATCCCTGAATCGCCACTATCATTTATTAATCCTTCCGTTAGTTGCTCTACAATAAAAGTTACCTTGTCTAATTCTACCTTATCCATAGTCATTGTGTCAACTATTTTTGCAGAATTTTCATCAACTATTCCGTCGATTAGACTGGCTACGTATAGGCTATTGTTAGATATCCAATAAGCCTCATCCTTAACAAAAAGAACACGGATCTGTGTCTTCTGATAATGCTTCTTAGCCTGAGTTATTACACGACTGCGAAGCTCCTCCTGGATGAATGGCATCAGTGGTCGAATTAGCTCGTAGTTGTATGACTGTGAGAACCTAACTGCAACTGGAATGTTCCTTTTTGCAGTGCGAACAACGTTCTTTGACAGAATTAAAGCTACAGCTAGTGTGACTAGCGACCCTATTAGATATTCCATAAAACAATTATACTTTATTCTACTTGTGAGAGTCTAAGAATCTCATTTAAAAATGCAATTTCTAGTGGAGAAAGATCTTCCCTTTCTTCCCCAGAAGCTGCCTTCGGTGTTGGAGTAATGCGTGGATCATCAGATAGGATGTCTAGGTCAATAAAATCTTTTTGCCATAATAACATTACCATTCTATATAGATCATCAATAATAGCCTGGTGCAACTCTGGATCAACCTCTTTTAACTTTTCTGTAAAGCTAAACATAATTTCCCCGTCTTCGTTTATTGAGCCAGGCTCCAGTGCACCATTTAAAATAAGATGATCTATGAATTCATATGGGTCATTCATATTAGTAGTCATCGCCCTTTGACTTATTCTGAACTAAACGCTCTCGTTCATCTACAATCTCATAGGCAAACTTCATCATCTTGTCGTAGCCAACGGCATTGTTGACTACCTTTTCATAATGATGTCCACAAAACAGTAGTGCTCCCGTTACTCCAGTAGCTTTGACATATGCTTGTGCTCCACAATCAGCAGCATCGCAACGGTCATTTGCTGTGAGTACCCACTCTTTTACTTCTGTCAATTACTTATCCGTTCTGTAGAATCCGCTACCCTTGAATTGAATGCCTAGACCACCCATTACCTGGATCATTCTATAGCCACACTTCTCACAGAAATGCTCTGGGGATGGGTCGTGAATACTTCTTTTCTCTACTAAAGTAGTTTCGCAAGCTTTACATACATACTCATACGTTGGCATTACTTTTTCCTCTTTGCTATCTTAATCCACACTCTTTCGTGGATGTATAATAATATCATTTCACCTAAAGACTCTAGTAAGGCAAGGGCTATACCCCCAAGAATGTGTCCTGTAAGGATATAGCCTATGCCTACCATCAATATGTTGTGTGTTATCCACCAGCTGATTGTCTTTTTAAGTGTGAACTTCTTAGAAGTCACATCTTCCATACTACTTGATCTTGCTCCAAGTTAGATTACCAATCGTACCATCTGGCTTGGTGATGTCCTTGTGCTTCTTCTGGAATGCAATAACAGCAGTCTTTGTTGCTGCATCAAAAGTTCCAGTCTCAGCGATCTTTAGAGCCTTCTGCAAGTACGATACCGCTGCACCCTTTGATCCTACCTTTAGTCCACCTGCTGGAAGAGCTGGCTTCTTAGCAACAGCGACAGCTGGCTTAGGTACTACGGGAGTAGCTGCTGGCTTAGCTTCTGCCTTCTTTGCTGCTAGGACAGCGTCTACAGCCTTTGTACCTTGCTCATCGTGTGTTGGGATAGGAGCTACTGGGTCCTTGTCAGTTGCAACTACAGCTGCAGAAGCAATAGCCTTTTCCTTAGCAATAAGAGCCTTAAAGAATGCGATTGGCTCGATGTAGTTCTTGCCGTTTGCATCCCAGATGTGCTGCTTACCGAGACGAAGCTCCCAGTGAAGGTGCTTGCCAGTTGACATACCAGTTGATGCCATCTTGCCTAGTGGCGTACCAGCAGTAATCTTCTGGCCCTTCTTAACCTTAAGCGTTCCATCGCCCATGTGAGCGAATAGCGAGGTGTAGTACTTACCATCGATCTTCATAAGAATAACTACATAGTTACCAAATCCACCGCCAGGTGCAGTAGACTTCTTTGCCTCTAGAACCTTAGCATCATATGGTGCCTCGATCCAACATGGCTCGTGTGGAGACCAAATATCGGTTCCATTGTGGTGCTTCTTTTGCTTAGTTACAGGATGGATTCTCATCCCCATAAGCGAGGTAGCCTTGAAATCTTTTCCAAGCTTACCATCAATAGGAAATTGTGCCTTAGCCATATTCCCTCCTTTTTTTATTTAACTATAATTGTATCGAAATACAATTGGAGCCACCTATCGGATTCGAACCGATGACCCTCGCATTACAAGTGCGATGCTCTGGCCAACTGAGCTAAGGAGGCGTATGCCAATCGTGCTCACCTTTTGGTTAAGGAAGTTTGCCATTGGCTGTTATACCTAGTGGGTTAGCAGAGCAATCTCCATCGGGCTGAACCCCTTCGTATGATGCGTCCACGGTGCAGATTTCGGTATAACATATCTCCATATAGATTGTTCAGACCTATACTTTGAGCGTCTCTGATGGGACTTGAACCCACGACTTCCTCCGTGACAGGGAGGCACTCTAACCAACTGAGCTACAGAAACAAATTAGAGATAGCCCTTCCGCAGGTAGGCTATCCCCCAGCAGCCTCGTAGTGAAGCGAGAACTCCCATTCCAGAAGGAAGCT